>Ga0307507_10003314_pt1 | contig 31578 bp, 21 predicted proteins | sample 7_EM_MG_FD_207223 | JGI IMG/M metagenome (GOLD analysis project Ga0307507, IMG submission 207223) | Populus trichocarpa ectomycorrhiza microbial communities from riparian zone in the Pacific Northwest, United States - 7_EM | ecosystem: Host-associated > Plants > Roots > Unclassified | place... | reverse complement strand
ATCGGGACTTTTGAAAATGGGTATCGAAGGGGGGGTTGTTTAATGTCCCAGTAAGCCAAAATAGCAGGAACTTTTATGGGAATTTCTACTTTCAACCCGTATGTGTGAGTATTTATTGCTCAGGTGAAGGGAAAGGGGAGAACTGGGACTAGTTTGTTTGCTTCTTCTGTTACATTTTACTTCCTTTTCCTATTATTTTATCTGTTTCTTTGTTCTAGCTGCCTTCAAATATCATCGTTTACCTTGTTTACCATTTTTGTTAGAAGGGGCTCTATCTTATAACCCCCTGGTTCGAAAAAGTGAGTTCCAGCCCTTCGATCATTTTTTGGTCCAGCCCCCCCTTAGTTGCAACATTGGCTGGAAAAGATTATTTGGTTTGTGCGGTAACCCACATTATTGCTTCCTGCGAGAGAAATTGTCGGGAGAGGGCTACCGTACCCTTTTCAGCACTCCTCCATTTCTCACCATCTATGACCCTATTTGTCTGCGTACTACCATAATGATGAAGGAATGACTAGCCCATAAACAACCACCATCGATCCAACTAGTGCGGCCCAACATCCAGTATTTAAGATGAAATATGGTTCATGTCATCATTGTCAAAGTTAGGCTGCACAAGGAAAGGAGGTAATTAAAAAGATCAGGCAGGAACTTTATCAATTCTAGACTTGATCCTGTAGGAAGCAAGAAAGTGGTTCAAGGCATAAACATATTTATCGCTTCCAGCTTGGCATTTGGTTGCCAAGTTGGTTGCCACAGACGCATTTTTGATGCCGGACTTTTGTTCTTAAATACCTCCGTATTGTCGAAGGAAGTGGTATGAAAATATTATGCTAAAAGAGTTGGCGTCGAATCCCACTCCCTGTCTAGCTTTGTTGAGTGAGATTTTATGAGTTTTCTCTATAAAGTATAGAAGGGTCAGGCTAGTGCGGCAGAATCGTTCTGTTATTGCAAGGATGTTCTGTTTATAGCCTGCAGTCTTCATCTTGTCGTATTTAATTTCCTTTGGCAGCAGAGCCCTCCCTGCACCTCTTCTTTTTTTTCCTTGTCTTGTTTTCTCTTCCTTTTCTCTCCCCCAACTCATTTCCCGAGCGATAGATAAACTGTGTATAAACTGCTTTTTTTTTTTTTGAAAAAAAAAAAGCAGAAGAAGAGTGGTTGTACAAATATCCATGAGCAGGCTGCAAATAGCTATATAGAGACCGCACCTGCCGTAGGATACTGGCCACCATATCGGTAAATGATATCGCTTAGAAAATCGTACGGTATTGCACTTAGCGAATACCGACTAGCTGCTCCGACTATATGTATGACTATGGAGAGTGGGGGAGTCTGGCCGACGGGATTTCCATGTCGCTCTTAGTATCGCTCTTGTTGTGCTTAACTGGGTACCATGAAACATACCAGCCGAGAAATAAGCAGGAAGATACATTGTAGCGTGTACTCAGAAGCTGGTATTCTTTTCTGGTTGGAGCAGTACTAATACTGCCGAATGTCCCCATCCTAATGGTATATGTTGGGAGAGTAGCGGAGGAGACATCTCCGGACCGCTTGCCCAAAGGCTACTTAACACTATAGCGCTCTTTCCTAACAATTACAAGAAATCTACAAGGAAACCCAACCCTAGCTCTTTTAACTCTTGTACATGGTGGAAGCATATGTTGACTTTGGAAGCTGTGGGAGTGTGACAAATCGTTCAGATCCGTTGCCGATGTTTCAGGACAGCCCAATAGATTGTTTAGCAGTTTGCGGAATAGATTATACCGACAAGTCTTTCTTTTGTTATTACGGGAATGTACTCGAGTACTTTTCAGAGCAACAAGGGCATAGGCGTAGTGATACATAGGGGGGTCGGGCCGTTCTACTTATATTTTACTTATACACTTGTCTTTACGGTTAGTTTAGTTTTGTTAAGGAAGAGAACACAAGCACACGAGGAGGGGTGAGAGCGGCGGAAGTTACATTTTTCATGTCCTTCATACAAAGTGCCGAAGCGCCACGTCAATTCTCTCACTATCGTTTACTACTGTGCCCACCTTTACAATACAAGTTATGCCCCAATCTAAGTTGAAAATAGAGGCTCCAAAGGGCTCCGAGCACCGAAGTATTCCATCTACTCATATGGTATTCAAAGTTGCTTACATTAAAAAAATGTTGGAAACGCTGTCAGAAAACGGAGTTTGTAGTAGGGATTAGGCCTGATTTTAAAAAAATATTAGGATAACTTGGTATCGGCATTGGGGTTAAGGTGTCCGGATATTAAAAACATCCACCAGCGCATATACTGTACCGGCATCCGAGCATGGGGATTAGAAAAATATCTTAATATGGTTAATTACCTGTGTGTATCTAAGGGCCGATAATCAAGTATGGTACCATTAGAATTCCATAAATAAGCCGAGCGGCTTATTCAAAGTTTAGTTGAGGAGCAATAGATTATCTAAGCGAGCATCCGGGACCGTACTCGGGTTGGCCAGATTTTGGGTGGCTGCGTCCTATCGCAAGGTGCGGCTTATTTAAATTGATGGAATTCTACGGTACAGTCTCTACTGGGGCAACGACGAAACTGGGTGACGAACAGGGGTTCTTCAAAGGGAAAAGAGGATTCGTCAAGGTTAGGGTTACAAAAAATTACTTGTAATTAATCCCTGTTCGTCACCCGCCCAGTTTCGTCGTTGCCCCGGTGGTGGCTGTACTTGTTTGTAGTACAGTATTCTACGGCAAGGCAAAGTCCATGGCATAACAAGAATGCCAATACAAATAATCCCTTGCCCATGAAAGCTCTATGGGGGTCTCCCCACACTGTGGGTTGTTTCCGGAAGTGTGGACTTTGGCTTGGCACTGACTGGGATGTAGCCGCCTAATAAAATAAAAAGTGTCAAGCCTAGCCTCCACATTCCCGGAAACTTTTTGAATGGGCAAGTGCTGGGTCAGTACCCAAATGCTTGGATACCAGTACTTCTTGCCTGCTACCCAGCATATTTGTGTGAGATACAAGTACTCGGCTCAAGATGGAATATTTGATAAGAAATATTTGAGGATTCTTGTGTGCCTCTTGTGAAAACTATTGCGATTTCTTAACTGTCCAAATCACAATCGTTCGCCTCAGGTAAGGTGCTTGTAATTTGCCGGGGATACGAGGAGCCAGGATTTTCGCTCGCAACCGCAACTGCCGTCCTCATAGTGGGACAACTTCGGTCATGTTGGGCAGAAAAGCGCGGTATGCCTTAACCTGCAGCCCAGGATAATAACTACCAATAGGGTTGTTGATTCCATCAGGAAATTGTTTTTGTGTGGTTAGCTAGTGAGGCTGTTGTGGTTCACAGCTGTGGCTGAGCCTATTCTACCGCCGGTACTTAGGAGTTTTCGTGGGCGGCTAGTATTATACGATAGTATCGTATGGGACTTGAGCGGTCTGTTAGGGCTTAGAAATCTGTATATCCGATGCCTCATCATAGTACCAATATAGTAGCCAGAGGAGTGAGGGCAATTTGGCATCGTTTGGGTAGCTTAATTGGAATTTTCTTCGGCACCATAAGAGTAGGTGGACCTGCTGCGTTGCTTTAACACTGATAGAGCACCACTTTTGTTTAGCCAGACCCCGCTTTTCTCCCTGTCTCAGGAATATCATCAACCAACTCTACTTCCCAAATCCTACCCCTACACAGCGCGAGCAATAAAGACCACAAGATGCCTCAATACACTACAAATGATAGCGCCAGCCCCTCCAATAAAACAGATATTTCTAATGCGCGGAATAACGATACTGTTACCGATGATCGGTCTCAACTCCTGGCCTGGTTATCACCCCTGGATCCTGGTTTACGGCATTGTGACATTCAGGAACGTCGTGTCAGCGATGTCGGGGAATGGCTCACACAAACAGAGGAATTCAGAAGATGGTACGGATTGGGTAGGGGAAGTAAAGGTGAAAGGGCCGTTCTCTTTTGCTATGGGAATCCTGGGGTCGGAAAGACATTTATCAGGTAACAAGGCTTATTCACCGAGGAGAGAAGAAAGTGAGCCTGTGCTAATGCGCCGCGATGACAGTTCACTAGTAGTGGACACACTGTGCGATCAGGCCAGCGGACAAAACGCCGCCGTTTCATGTTTTTACTTGGACTTCGCAGCCCGGAAGGAGCAGTCCGCAACCAATGTGCTAGGTTCCTTGCTAAAACACATTGTTAGCGGAATGGAAAGGATTCCAGAAGAAATATCGCGGGCCTTTCAACAGCAGAAAACGACCATTGGTGGTCGCAGAGCGCAGCTCGTCGATATCGTGAAGATGCTACGGTTCGTCACGTCCTCACGGCCCACATTTATGTGTCTTGACGCTCTGGACGAATGTGGTCGAGTGCAGCGGGCCAGGATCCTTGATTCGCTCAACCAAATCGTTGAGAAGTCCCCGTGCACTAGAATATTCACGACTGGAAGGCCCCATATTCGGGCTGAGATGGAAAAGCGTCTTGCCGGACACGTGACCAGTGTCTCTGTAAGTCCCAACGGAGGCGACATTACCCGGTTCCTTCGTGCTAGACTCGGCGAGGACGAAATGCTAGATGCCATGGACGAGAGTCTGGAGGTAGACATTCTGGAGAAGATTCCTGAAAATATGTCAGAAATGTGAGTAGGGAAGACTGTCCAGAGAATCACACCCTACATTATCCGCTAATAGATACATTTAGGTTTCGACTTATTTCCTTAAACGTAGAGGCAATCTTGCGAGAATCAACAATATATCGCAGGCGAGAAAGGCTCAGCAGAATGAGTGATGGATTGGGGTGGGGAGACGCTTATGGTCCCACGATAGAACGGATAAACGCGCAAGATGGGGATAAATCGAGGCTTGGGATTGAAGCTCTCATGTGGATTAGTCACGCGGAACGGCCCCTGAGCGTTGACGAGCTTTGCCACGCCTTAGAAATCGAGTTAGGCTCCAAGAATTTCAATGCTGGCAACGTCCCTTCAATATCGACATTGATGAGCTGCTGTCAAGGGCTCATTACTGTGGATGAGGAGACATCGACGGTGCGACTGATCCACTTTACCCTGCAACAGTATCTTTCGGCCCGTCGCGATATTTTCAACAGACCTCACTCGACAATGGCCGAATTCTGCTTGACCTACCTGAATTCCGAACAGGTCAAGGCCCTTGCAGTCAATTGCTATCCTAGATTCCAAGACACACCCTTTCTAAACTACTCTTCTCGATACTGGGGAGTCCACGCAAAAAGGGAATTTTCGGACTCCATTAAGTCACTTGCGCTGGAGCTGTTTCGGGAATATGATAGCCATATATCCGCTCAATGCCTTTTAGCACAAGCAAGTTTTCAGGGTGGTTGGGGTTTTGGCACCAACTCTGGTGCCAGGTTCGGTGGACTTCACTGCGCATCCTTCTTCGGAATCGTTGAGTTCGTAACTGCCTTGATAGCGATGAAACGTTATTATATCAATGGTACAGATTTTTTGGGGTATACACCGCTTGCATGGGCTGCCCGGAATGGACATGAGGAAGCTGTGAAGATACTACTCAGGCGGCAAGAGGTCAACCCCGGCATACCAGATAAGGACGGTCGAACACCGCTCTCGCATGCTTCTCAGGGTGGACATGAGGGAGTGGTAAAAATACTACTCGGGCGAGAGGAAGTCAGCCCTAGCATGACAGATAATGACAGCCGAACAGCGCTCTCGTATGCTGCTCAAGGAGGACATGAGGGGGTCGTAAAAATACTACTCGCACGGCGAGAGGTCGACGCTGCCAGGCCAAGTTATCGTGGCCGAACGCCGCTCTCGTATGCTGCCGAGCATGGATCCGGGCCAGTGGTGAAGATATTACTTGCGCGGAGAGAGGTCAGCCCCGGCATGCCAGATAAAGACAGCCGAACTGCGCTCTCGTATGCTGCACAGGGTGGACATGAGGGAGTGGTAAAAATACTACTCACCCGGCCAGAAGTCAACCCCGACGAGCCGTGCCATGGCGGCCGAACGCCACTATCGTATGCTGCTAAGTATGGATCTGAGGGAGTGGTGAAGATATTACTTGGGCGGGAAGAGGTCAGCCCCGACAAAGAAGATTCTGGCGACATGACACCGCTCTCCTGGGCCGCTCAGCATGGACACGAGAGAGTGGTGAGGATACTACTCGGACGGGAAGAGGTGAACCCTGACAAGCCGGGTCCGATTGGGATGACACCGCTCTCGCATGCCGCTCTAGGAGGACACGAGGAAGTGGCGAAAATACTCCTCGGACGAGAAGAGGTCAACCCCGACACGCTAGATGAGTTGGGCATGACACCACTCTCGTGCGCTGCTTTGGGGGGATATGAGGGGGTGGCAAAAATACTGCTCGAGCGGGAAGAGGTCTACCCCGATAGACCGGATCAGGACGGCCGAACACCGCTATTGGTTGCTGTTTCGCGTGGACATGAGGGAGTTGTAAAAATACTACTCGCGCGGCAAGAGGTCGACCCTGGCATGCCAGATAATGACGGCCGAACACCGCTCTCGCATGCTGCTCAGCTTGGATCTGGGGGAGTTGTAAAAATATTACTTACGTGGCAAGAAGCCAACCCCGACGAGCCATGTTATGATGGCCGAAAGGCACTCTCATATGCGGCTCAGTATGGACACGAGGGAGTGGTCAAGATATTGCTCGGACGAGAAGAGATCAACCCCGATGAGCCATGTGATTACGGCCGAACGCCCCTCTCGTATGCTGCTGGGGGCGGACATGCGGGAGTGGTAAAAATCCTACTCGCGCTACAAGAGGTCAATCCCAGCAAGCCAGACAATCACGGTCGAACACCCCTTTCGTATGCAGTTCGTCAAACACCGCGTTTGATCGGAGCTCGCAGCGGGCATGGGGAGGTGGTGAAAACACTACTCGGGCGGAAAGAAGTCAAGCCCGACATGCCAGATAATCATGGCAGAACACCGCTCTCGCATGCCGCTAAGGATTCATATTGGGGAATGGTGGAGATACTACTCGGGCGTGAAGAGGTCGACCCCGACAAGCCAGATAGTGACTGCAGAACACCGCTCTCGTACGCTGCTGAGAATGGACGTGAGAGAGCGGTGAAAACACTACTCGAGCGAGAAGAGGTCAACCCCGATATGCCTAATAGGGAGGGCAGTACTCCGCTCTGGTTTGCCGTTAGAGGTGGAAATACGGAAGTAGTAAAAATGCTACTCGAACGGGATGAGGTCAACCCTGACAGGCCAGATAACGACGGAAAAACACCGCTCTGGTATGCTACTGAGTATGAAAATGACGAAGTGGTGAGCATACTACTTCGCTACCAAGCAGCCAACCCCGCCATGTCAGATAATGACGACGACGAACACCGCTCTTATGGCGCTTGGAATTGACATGGAGGAGTGGTGAAAACACTACTGCCGGGAGAAGAGGCCAACCCAACGGGCCAGGTAATCGCGGCCGAACACTGCTCATGTTCGGAGCTAGCAAGGGCCGTCGGAGTGTGGTAGCGCTGCTACAGCCTTATTGAGCGGTTATCCGCAGCCCCATTTGAGGCCAAGGAGACCCCACCTCGTGGAAATAACCGCCATTCTTTCCCTTACCGACTAGGTCGCCCATGGAAGTTGGACATCACCCTTCGTAGGCCAAGCAAATCCCACTACATAGGCTACACATACGATATCACACTGGTCTGCACCTCCCTGTCCAACTCGGTCGGGCGGGGATATGTTGGTTTCTGTTTACAGGGGACAGTGGCCTGGTTGGTGAGGTGGGGCAGTTCTATTATTGTGATAAGGTTCAGTTTATAGTTTGCATTTTCAACCCAATCGTACTTAATTTTTCTCTATCGTAGTTATAAATTCTTGCATGTGCATTTTTTATCTCATGCCGTTTTTTCCCCCTTCCCTCTCTATTCCTCTCGCCCTCTTTCCTAAGTGATTGATAAATTATACATAGAGCGTTTTCTTTTTTTTGATAGAATATAAGGGATGTACGATAGCACAAGGATTTTTAAAAGGATTGAACAACTACATAATGACCGTACCTAAATGATAGAGCTTAATGACTTATACGGCATTGCATTTAGTAACACTCACTAGCTACCCCTGCTATAGATTCGGGGAGGGAGGGCGGGGCTTGCGGACAGGCTCTCCATGTCGCCCACCACCCCGACTCACCTCGCCGTTAACTTGATAGCCTGAACATGCCAGCACAGAAACCGTCCGGAAGATACATTGTGGTGTCTATTTAGAGGCAAAAATTCTCCCCCGGTAGAAGTCACATTGGTGCCGCCGAATACCACCACTCTAATACCTAATACCACGGGTCGCAGATCGGTGGCGGAGGACATGCCGGGGCCACTTGCTGAAACATTAGTCAAAAATACAGAGCTCGTACCTAGTCGCTATCCATGTCGGAAGTCTTTGATGCTGCGCGGCATACCCAGCATATTGCGCTCCACCTATGTATGACCTTATCGTTTGGGCAAAGGTGTCGGAGGTGTGCTTGGGATCGATGTAGCGCCGGAAGCCATAGGATAGTCAAAGGGTCGGAGGTGTGAAAGAGCCGGAAGGTGAATGAAAGCGCCGGATGTGTGGACGCTATGAGTAGTGGGAGTCCTGATGATCTTTGTCTTTTCTTTCGTTAGCACGGGAGTTGGCTAAAGGGAAAGGGGCATACGTGGTAGAGAAAAGATGTGTGTCGCGATCGCTGGAAGGATAGGGGAGGGCTTTGCTGGTTCATGTATGCTCCTATCACTACCGTTAGCTAGTTAGTCAGTTAGTTGGGAGCGTGAGCATGATAGTGAGCGAGAGTGAATGAGAATAACTTCCCCCAAAATTTTTTGTTAGCGATCGGAGTTCTCTTGGTGGCCTTAATTCTTGGCGTTTCGTTTGGCTTTGCCGTCGCCGTTGTCGCCGTTGCGGCTTAAAAAAATCAACTGTCAAGGACACCCAGTTCTCGCTCTTCCAACTCCCGCACTGAGGACTCCCCTGCGCGAGAGGGTGAAAATAGAGAAACCAAAGCGCCTATAGAATGGTACTAGTCTATCTACCGATGGATTGGGGTCGGGAGGGAAAATTGGGTTAAAGATGGTTTTCTTTTGTGTGGTGTTGGTTGAGGCGGAATCAGCGTAGGGTTGTCGCAGAGTGGGGTCTTTTTATGAGTGTAAGCACACGGAGTATATTTAAGCCTCCAGTGCTCTAACTAATATCTATATCGCTGTTCACAAGGGAGGCTTAGACATAAGATTGAAAAAGTAAAATTCTCTTTACAAGGATATGGACGAAAAGTAACAGATTCACGCTCATGAAAAAATTAAAAAGGTAAGGAAAGAAAGAAGTGTATAGAGATCGCTGCTGCTCTAGATAATTCTTGTCTCTCATCTTTCTCTCTGTCAGCTATATGGATTTCAGAACTGTCTTTGATGCGATATTGCGCACTTAAGTTACTCGCTTGTTGCTATGAGTTGATCGGAACATGGGACAATGTTAGAGCGCTGGACGAACTAAGTTAGATTCTCGGTTAGCGAACATGGTTAAGGTGCCGGAAGCGTTAGCGTTCCGACCACAGATGAGCTGGGTGGTATTGCGTAAGCACACTTGCATTCGGGAGTCCATGTCGAAGCGAAGCTCGAGCAAGGCTGCCAAGGAGGTGGCAGCCCTGCCCATTGGTAAAGGCTATCAGCCACAGGGGTTTCGGTTCTGAATGATTTATGTTTATCTTGCAGAAATCGAGATGGGGTGTGTGATTGGTGGTGCGGTGGCTTATCACGCTGTGGCGCTCTCCCGTTGTAGGGCGCACATTATCCGGCCGCCGGTTTTGCGGGTAATAGCCGAAGAAAAAAAAGACAGGCCCCCCCATATTGTAGCACATTCCATTAACCTGAGGAAGAGCTCTCAAATCCTTACACGACAGGTAAAAAATTTCTGCAATGTCCAAAGTTAGCAGCCATATTAGTGCAGGGGTTTTTCCCATGCTAAGGGTTAATGACGGTGAATCGAGTGACTAGTCTGCATCGCTTCTGAGTGCACTGCCACAAGCGCACGAAATTTGCTACTTTTGGCGCAAAATCACTTGTGCACACTCACTTTTTCAGCCCCACTTGGAGAGGTTGCGACCTTCACCCGCAACCGCGGCGACCGTGTAAGTTAGGCCACGTACTCGAGTAGTGTGAGAGGGCTTCGGCAAAACTGAGGAGGAAAGCTCGGTACTGTTTAGGCATATTAGCACTGCTGAAGATGTCTGCGATTTCCACCAAAGCAAAAAGGTTTGCAATGTCTCTCGCTTAGGCTGCACTAGTTTAAGATCTATAGCTCTTGGACATAAGTCATCGTCGGTCGTGTGAAGTACCCATCAAAATACACCAAAATAAGCGAAACCAATCCTCAATGAAACTAGCAGCACAGCAAGATCCTCAGGACCAATAGTTACCAAATTTCGCTTACTAGTATCTAGGAACTCAGAGATTCAGTCCATTTCACTCCAGTGGCAATTAATTGTGAATTGGCCCTTGTGCAGACAAGCAAAGAGCAAGTTGTTAAATTGTTCATGCCAAGCCTCAGAATTTGTATGGGAGCCCACATAAAAAGGTACTTAATTTCAAAATTGTAATTTTCACAGGCCCAGCAACGATGCAATGTGAGTCTAGTTTAGTTAAAATTTTAGTAAGGTGAAGCCAAGATATACCTGCAGTAGGTTGATCTCAGATACTTAATTCAAGTTGATATAGTGTTGTGTGGTTGTGAAAATGGCCACTTTTGGTGTGAAAAGGGTGGGTGACGATAAAATTTGTCACCGAACTGTAGCTAGGCTTATTTTGCAGTGGGCACTCAGGAGTTTTCGTGGGGAGTTAGTGCTATAAATTTACGACAGTATTGTACTCTGGTGGTGCGATAGGTTGGGACTTAGAAATATGATTCCTCATCCAAGGGTACCGACAGTACGGCAGCCAGAAGAATCATGTTAGTTACACCGTTCCAGCGGCTAAACTAGAAAGTTCTTCGGCACCATAAGCGCAGTCTAGTGGGTGTGCTTCCGACGCTGCTTTAGCACTAGCAGACCTCCGCTTTTATTTAACTAGCCCCGCTTTTCTTCCGGTCGCAGGAATATCATCAACCAACCTACCCAGAAACTCATCCTTTTCACCAGTGCAAGCAATAAAGAACTGAAGATGTCTCAATATACCGCCAATGACAGTACCAAATTCTCCAATAACGGAAACCCCTTTGATGCGTCGAATAGCGATACTATTACCGATTGCCGATCACAACTCCTCACCTGGTTATCACCCCTCAATCCCGGCTTGCGACATTGGGAAATTCAAGAGCGCCGTGTCAATGGGGTTGGAGAATGGCTCCTAGACACTGAGGAATTCAGACGATGGTACGCTAGTAGTGAGGGAGGTGGAGACGGAAACGCTGTTTTATTTTGCTATGGACATCCCGGGGTTGGAAAGACATTTATCAGGTAACAAACATTGATCATTAAGGGGAAAATAAAGTGAGCTTGTGCTAACAGGCCGCGATGATAGCTCGCTAGTAGTGGACAAGCTGTGTGATCAGGCCAGCGGACAAAACACAGGCATTTCATGTTTTTACTTGGACTTCGCAGCACGAAAGGAGCAGTCTGCGACTAGTGTGTTGGGCTCCTTGTTAAAGCAGATGGTGGGTGGGATGGAAAAGATTCCGAAGGAAATATTGCGGGCCTCTCAGCAGCAGAAAACGATCATTGGCGGGTGCAGACCCCAGCTCGCTAATATCGTGAACATGTTACAGCTCATCACGTCCTCGCGGCGGACCTTTATGTGCCTTGATGCTCTAGACGAATGCTCAGGAGTGCAGCAAGTTAGGCTCCTTGATTCGCTGAAACAAATCCTTAAGAAGTCCCCGGGTACACGAATATTTGCAACTGGAAGGCCATATATTCTAGCTGAGATCGAAAGGCGTCTTGCTGGACACGTGGCAAGTGTTTCTATAAGTCCCCCTGAAGAGGACGTCGTCACATACCTTCATGCCAGACTGGACGATGACCAAACACCAGATGCCATGGATGCAATTCTAGGAGCTGAAATTTTGGAGAAAATTCCCAAGAATATATCAGGAATGTGCGTAGTGGCAATCATGCTAAGAACCCCATTCCACATTATCCGCTAATAGATATATTTAGGTTTCGACTTCTTTCCTTAAATATCGAGGCAATCTTGCGAGAGTGGACTATTTACCGGAGACGAGAAAGGCTCAGCAAAATGAGCGATGGATTAGGATTGGGAGATGTTTATGGTCCGACGATAGAACGGATAATGGCCTAGGATCGGGATAAAGCGAGACTCGCGATGGCAGCTTTAATGTGGATCAGTCACGCGGAGCGGCCGCTGAAGGCTGATGAGCTCTGCCATGCCCTCGCAGTTGAGCTAGGCTCCAAGGATTTCAATTCCGGCAACGTCCCTTCGATCTCGACATTGGTGAGCTACTCCCAAGGGCTTATTACGGTAGATAAAGATACATCGACTGTGCGACTCATCCACCTTACTGTGAAAGAGTATCTTTCTGCCCGTTCCGATATTTTCAATAGGGCCCATGCGGCAATGGCAGAGACCTGTTTGACTTATCTGAATTCCAAACAAGTCAAGGCCCTTTCAGCTGACCCGCCTGCCGTCACCCTCGAAAAGCCTTTCTTAGGATACAGTTCCGTATACTGGGGAGTGCATGCGAAAATAGAGCTCTCGAACCGCGCAAGATCACTTGCACTAGAGCTTTTTCAGGAATATGATGGCCACATATCTAGAAAATTGCTTTTAAAACGAGTAGAGCGTCTGAATCCCTGGGATTACCTAAACGATATTTTTTCCGATGACAGATTCCCCTTCAATGGTCTACACTGCGCATCGTTCTTCGGAATTGCAGAGGTTGTGGCTACTTTGATTGAGATGGAGCGTTATGATGTTAACGAAAGAGATGCTCGAGGGTCCACTCCGCTTTCATGGGCTGCTCGCAATGGGCACGGGGAAGTGGTGAAAATGATACTTGGGCGGCCAGAGGTGTATCCCGACCAGAGCGATTTTTCCGGCATGACACCGCTCTCGTATGCCGCTTGGGAAGGTCATGAGGAAGTGGTGGAAATGCTACTCGAGCACAGAGAGGTCTACCCCGATGAGCAAGATGCTTCCGGCAAAACGCCGCTATTGTATGCCGCTTTGAAAGGAAATGTGGAAGTTGTAAAAATGCTGCTGGGCCAGGAGGGAGTCAACCCCGACAAGCTAAGTTCCGACGGCCAAACACCGCTCGGTTCTGCAGCTTCCAGGGGACATGTGGAAGTGGTGGAAATACTACTTGAGCGAGAAGAGGTCAACCCCGACGAGCCAGGTTGGGATCGGACACCTCTCTCGTATGCTGCTGAGAATGGACATATGGAAGTTGTGAAAATATTACTCGGACGGGAAGAGGTCGACCCCGATAGGCCAGATAATAGAGGCCAAACACCCCTCTTGCATGCCGCTCAGATGGGACGTGAGGAAGTGGTGAAAATACTGCTCGGACGGGAAGAAGTTAACCCTGACAAGGACGACACTGACGGTCGAACACCGCTCTCACATGCCGCTGGAAGTGGACATGAGGAAGTGGTGAAAATACTGCTAGGACGGGAAGAAGTCAACCCTGACAAGCCCGGCGCTAACGGCGTAACACCGCTCGGGTGCGCTGCCGATTTTGGACACGAAGAAGTGGTGAAGGTCCTACTCACGCGGGAAGATGTCAACCCTGACAAGCCGGATAATGTTGGTTGGACTCCCCGCATGATAGCAGCTACGTACGGCGGTCCGAGGGTAGAGGCGCTGTTACGGCTTCACGAGGCGGTAGCCCCCAGCGCGGTTTAACCCCTAGGAGGCGCCACCTCCTCAAAACTACCTCCATTCCTTCCCTTTCGTAGCATGTTGATCATAAAAGCCCCCTTGGACACTACCCTTTGTAGACCAAGGAAATCTCCGAGATTAAAATACACATCCTGTATATTATCACACCATCTAATGCTCCCTGTCTAGTTTACTCGAGCGAAGATCTAACGTACCGGACCGGGAAGTGGATCAGACGCAGAAGTGAATCGGTTTGTATGTGAATTTTGCACAAACCCCCACTAAGAGAAGTTCGACAAAATAAATCCTCTGAATTCAGCTCAAAAACAAGCAAATCTGAAATAGTGTGCTATCAGAGATACCTCCTACACTTCTAAATCTCGTCTTCTTACTGTTGTGCGTCAATTAGGATTTCCATTTTCCTACTTTTTTGGTGCGTTTTTACTGATCCACTTCCCCGTCTGATCCGCTTCCCGGTCCAATACGTTATGAGTTCCTTTTTACGAAGTTCAGTCGGGTCTGGTGTGTGGGGTGAGACGGTTCCATTATTGTGACAAGCTTCCGTTTATAAGTTACCTTGCTGTTTTCATCCTATAGTATTTGACTTTCCTCTAGCTGTAAATTACTCCCTGCTACTCGTTTTTCTTTCTTTCCTGTGCTCTCTCGCTCCCCCTTTTTCTCTCCCCCCATCTTCTTCCCTGAGTGACAGACATGCTGTGCATAGCAAGTTGCTTTTAGACATAGGAAAGGCAGTGTATGATAGTGCAAGGACCCCCAAGGCAACCGTGAATGGTGTGAAGACTGTATCTTAGTGATATGGCTTAGCCAATAGTACCGTATTGCAGTTGACGGGCACCTACTAGCTGCTTTGGCTGTTACGAATTGGACGGTTTTGGTTATGCAGCGGAAGATTGTTGATTGAGTTGTCTAGCTAGCTAAGCGAAACATAAACGGTATAGATATACCCAAACGCAGTCACAAAACCCATGATACGGAATACACACATCTGCGTACAACCACGCATACGCAATAGTGAGAAGGAAGCATAACAACTTCTCTCACGATGTCCTTACCCGGACTACCATATCTCAACACCGGCTATATACGTCAGTATTGAGGGAGTGGTGGAGCCTAACAGGCAAGACTTTCACGTCACTCATTAGTCTCAGGTGTCTTGCAAACAACTTGATCGAATGAAGCATTACAGCAGAGAAACAATCCCGAAGTTGCACTTAACCTGAATTCATAGAGAACTATTCTCTCACGTAGAAGCCGGGATAATTCCACTCACCCCTTAGTACTTACCGTCTAAAGATTGGACGCTGGGAGGTTAGCGGGAAAGAACATCTAGGGGCTACTTGCCGAGGGCTATATAAAAATAGTGGTTCTTTCCCAATCACGATACTCGGGTAAGAAAGTGCACAGTAGATTCTCATTCAGAGTCGGAATGGCACTCAACACTCCCTAAGAATAAAAGTAAGGCGATAGTAGGATCTTAAAGCCGCTTGCCAAATCAACAACCTCTCAATACAAGCTGATAGAGCATCCTGGAGAGCATATCAAGTGGTGGGGATGTGATTACAGGATGAATAAGTGCTATCGAATACAGGTAATGTGGCATGTGGTCATGTAATATCACTCACTTAGTGCACCAAAAAGATGTGATAAATACCGCGAGCCTATTTTCGCCCCCCCAATCTATGTGAGGTACTATCTTCATTTCGACTCTCCTGAGATTCTACAGTATAATCCATGGAAACAATGAGTTTAATTAAGAAAAGTTTTACTCGAGCATTTGAACGTAATATATTGTGGTAAAAATAGTAAAAAGCAAGATAGAACGCGAATTCTCTCAAAGGGCTGTGCATATCCCATGCTTGGTAGGCCTGGTCGGATCAATCGTGCCCAGTGTTCCCAACCGTGCAGTCCGTCCGTCTTGAGTCCGGACGAAGACGGCCGACTTTTTGTCGTCCAGTCCCGTCCTTCAGGGAAATTGCCCGACTCTTTCGAGTGGAGGACGTCGTGCCCTACCGTCCCCCACCGTCCCTACCTATAATAGTTTCTTGTTATGTCTTAGTATCACGTGAGAGTAAATCATGTAGTTTAAAATAGAATAGGGATAAAAATTTCATCAACGATCTGGGGGGCATAACCTAATTCCCATTAATTTCAGACTAGGGCATATGAAAATATAGTCCTGTTATCATCGGTCTTTCATCTTCAGTAACCCATATCTGCACTCTTCCATACATTGTCCACCGTGTTGCCTTCAATTGTGAAAAAAGAGAAAGAAACATTCACTATAATAACTAAACAAAGGAAATACAGAAGTGGAACTAAGAGTCTCCATTCGCTTGAGAAGTAAAAGAGAGCCTGCTAATAGTATTCCAGGCACGCCCCGCTAATGTCCAGCTTCCTTCCCCACAAGCGAACAATGAAACAACTAAATAATAGATGATGAACGAAGGCCAACCGTGTATAACTCAAGCGCTTTTAGAGTGTTCTGCATGCGATTGACATCAGAATTAAGTCCTCCATAGACAAAACCATCATGTGTCCAAGACTTGAGGCACTCTGAAGCCTCGATAATATCATCTCCTAGACGGTTTCTGCGATCAGAAAGGAGTAACTTGGTACTATGTAGAGGTTGTCTAATTTAGTAAAAAGCATTAGTTAGTAAGATTACGAGACGTACCTGCTGAAGAGCCGTTCTGGATCAGCAGACATTGCTGGTATACTGAATATATCAATTGCCATTTTTGATAGAGCTTTTTGTCTCATATGATCAGCATGGTCAATCCAATACTTCAGGGGACCAAGCGGAAGCTCATCTTCCACATCGCGCCTTAAGTAACGATCCAAATCGTCACAATTATCTGACATTAGTCATTGCCGCTTTCACCTTTACCAATCTGGAATATGATTTGTTAAATCCTCCAGTGATTCCCTAGGAGCGACAGAGCTAGAACACAGAACAGTTGTGGCTGCTGCGGCTGGAGAAGAAGAACCACTAGGATGATATGCCACTGGGAGTCTCTGCTTTGGCGGTGAGGTTAGTGGTGGCCAGTATTGTGATTTACAAAGCTTGCGGACCTCCGGGTTCCCATTTTCTATCCAATCAGCCCGTGATTGCCATTCGGTTTCAAAATACTTGAACTTCATCTCGGGATTCAAGGCTATTGCAGCAAAGTGTGCTGGTATGAGATGGATGAGAGTATAGTATCTAGTAATTCCGCTGTCAGTTAATCACTAACTATCACAATCATTCATTAGTAATTAACCAGGACCTCCGGTGCAAAATAAGTTCTTCGTTATAAGTGCAATGCCAAGGCAACACTCCCTAAAGTCAAATAACTGATACCGTAGGTACTTGAATGATTGGACTTCACGCTAGGCGTAGGGGATACTACTTGTATTAGTATAATCTTATATCTAATGCTTTGTTCTGTATTTTGTGAAAGCTAAAGGCATTAGCCGTCACTATACATTCTCTTTCATTCTGCAATTTGGGAAATGTTGATAGTCCTAGAGCAAAGTTCAATCATTCTAGTCCTTTATGGTTTTCAATTCTACACGGAAAATGTGGTTAATAGTAACTACACTAAGAAAAGAGATCAGGGAAGAAAGATCAAGGTTAGCTGGGGTGTGGGAGAGGAGTTTGGATTCGCGGTATTGCAGATATGGTAAGTCCAGGTCCTACCAAATAACCTAGCAAGAACAGTTGAGTACTCGCTACACTCAAATGGGTCTTTCAAGGCTCTGATTTGACCCAATTATAAGTTGAACCTCAGCCACTTCTTAGTTCCACACAAAGAGTATAGAACTGGTATTGCCAGCGAATAGTGTATGGTAAGAATACATGGGGGTGGGTATCCGGGGTCTTTCCTACCGTGGATGGTAACGCTCTTTGCAACTTATTTTGCAACGGAGTACTATACAAATGGGAAATTTATAAGAGAATAACTTACTTATTCAGAACTAGCCAGGGAGCATTTATTGAGGTACGAAGGTGTTGAGTATTAGGCCTTCAGGAGATTGAATTGTATAAGTGTTTGGATTCCTCCAATTGCCCCAGCAGTTCGTCCATTGCGGGGAAGATATCGTGTAGCTGCCCGAAGTGTTCTTTTTTCTCTAACTTTAGTTGTTAATGATGGAAGGGGTCGAGAATATCCATAATGTCTCATAGGGTATCCCAGTCTGAGATGGTTAATTCATCATGCTGCAGGGAAGATGGAAGTCCATCATACAGGCCATTCTCATTTCTTCGGATAGCAGAGGCAACAAAATCCTCAAAGGGTTCCCGCAAATTGAAAGCTGGAGTTAATGAGTTATGATCCCCCCCCCGACCGAGTAGTATTACCCGGAATCAAAGCTAATGCCGTTGTGTTTGGCCCTAATACCTGTTGTACCTTCTCTTCAAATCGGTCTCTTCTTTGTGGCGAGCGTGATATCCAGCTGATAATATTGTGTAACTTCCCTAGGGGTCCCTTCGGGCGCCAGGCCTCGAGTTCTTCACTCTCAAGAAGTGGTTCACGATGTGAGTTAATTTCGATCTCGAAAGCATCTGCGTCCGTTCCCCAAAGAAATGCCTTTACTGTTAGATTTATGATATGACCAAAGCAGCCTAAGCGCCGCTGTATAGGATTAAATTCCAAGCCCTTTTTCATGAAGGTATTTGGCAATATGCTGAAGTGCTGTATCGTTAATACTCGCGTTGTCCAAGGTGAAATAACCGATCTTCTCTGTGATCTGATAGGTTTTAATAATGTCCCAAAAGTGCTTTGCTTGGTTCTCGCCCGTATGTCTGCCCCGGAAGCGCTTCATTCCCAATCCAGTACTATGGAGTTTCAGAGTCTGCTCCATCCAGTGTGCGACCACAGCAATAAATGCGCGATGATTGGGCCAGCTACACAAATTAAAGGTATAATGAATCCGACTGGTGCTTCAGCTTAGCTTTCGAATAAGCTCTGATTGGCTATAGTGAAATTGATCTAAAATCTAAGCCTTTATCGTGGTCCCAGAGCTTGGAAGAGCACGTGGCATTTCCGTATACGTAGCATTCTGGATTTTGGTTACATTAGCCAACGATAATTGTCACTTACAGGTATCTTGATCTAGTTAGTCAATTTCTAATGATAGGACTTACACAGGCCACTAAATAACAATGCAGAACTCGGAAAGAACTTTGCTCAACCAGACTGAAGCTAATATGATTAAGAATCATCCAGCGAAGTAGGAGGTCACGAAATAAATCCGCATTACACACAATTTGCAGTCTGGTTTTCCCAAAGACACTTTCGATAAGTACCTGGCCCTGCTCTATTGGAATGGCCCCTTCACGATTAACCTTGTGCACTTGCTGCAAATGGTCAATCATATTCCTTGTAGAGGAATTGGCAAAGGTGACAGCTGCCCACCTATTTGGACCTGTATCATAAACAAAATATCAGTGTGGAAACGAGTGAGATTAGGAGCCAATGCTGATACCAAATGAGTGACAACAACTTATGGCGTGTACAGCGCCATCGGGTCTTTCCGTCACTTGATACATACTCACAACCATTTTCAGGAAAGTAGACCCAGCTCTTACGCACTATTTTATTTCTTTCGAATATTCGCCGATCCGCCCAATTGCCAGTTACTCCGTCGCCAGAGTTAGAACCACCTGCATCCATTGGAGTTAGGAGGCCACTTGGCGCACTACTCAAAATACTATTAGTGGGACTACTGTTATGGCCAAGGAGCTCCTCAGAGTGTTGGATTGGACCGAGGTTTGATGTATTGAGCATGCCCGGAACTGTGGTAACATCAAAATCCCAAATTGTTTCTTGAGATTCTGACACTTTGAGCCGAATAGACATAATTGATTGTAGGATTCAAGAATCCTGGGTTGAGAAACAGTAAATTGAAGGAATTGGATTTGGTAGGCAGTTCTTGTTCGTGAGAATTGCTTTACTAGTATCATCATAGAATATATCTCGTTCAAAAATTGTTCACTTTCGATCTCTTTTATCTACATCTTCCCACCACATATTAATTTACTACCCCTCTTTCAAATACGCATAGTACCCTACTTACTACCTTTTTGAATGGATTTGCGTTCATCACTTGTGTCTACCAGTTGGAGCTGTATTGCATATACAACAATAGTTACCTACAGGTGCCCTCCGTTACCGACTATTACCTGCCGTTCCTCGTAGTTCTCTACATTCGCTTGATATTACTGGCTGCCAGTAGCTGTCACCTGTCGTCTTCCACCAGGGTTTAACTAAAACTGGGCGTTAATCATAGATCCCTGCAGTCATCTGCCGTCACCGGTGGTCACTCACTGTCCATCGCCATCCCTACCGTCACCGGTAGTCACTCACCGTCCTTCACAGTCCCGGCCGTCACCGGTAGTCACTCACCCTCTTCCACCGTTCCCAACAGTCAACTGTCGTCACCCCCCGTCATTCCCAGTCCCTGCTGTCCCCCGATGCCCTCTGCCGTTGACTGCAGTTCCTCCTATACACCTACCGTCTTGCAACCCCCCTGACAAAATATTGTCTCAGGTTGTCAGGCCTGCCGTCTTTGCCCATGACGGCAGTTTTGATTCTCAATGACGAGGAGGGGTATTTTTCGCCGTCCCGTCCGGTCCAGGGCTCTTGGCAGTCCGTCCGCCAGGGCCTACCGGGGGCCTGGACGGTTGGGAACACTGATCGTGCCCAAGTCAGGTTCGATAATCCTGACTGTCTAGTCGGTCTAATTTGCACCATCAGACAAGGCATGACTTTTGACTGGACTAGCTGGTCCAGTCCAGTCTTCAGCGGACCATTCGGAACCCTGGAGCTAACTGCCGTGAGAGATGTTATATTATATCAGCAAGTTAAAATATGTGAATGAAAACTTGGGAGAATAAAGGAAAAGCCGAATAAAAGCAAAAAAAATAGAAGCCTGACATCCCGAAAGCTGATAGACCTAACAGTTAGGCCTGCAGGCAGGGCTAGCGCACATAGGCCGGTCTATCAGGCGCTAGTACTACAAGTAAACTCATACAGCCTAAGGCTAGGCTCAGGTATTTCAAGGCATGAAGGCTCCAGCTAAACCAAACCAAGATAACTTTCCCGGGCCGGGCTTTAATATAGCCTGGCCTACCTGGCCGGTTGAGAACATTGATTAGACAGGACTTAGAAACCCGTATATGACTACTCACACAAGGGTACCACCATAGTAGCTGGAAGAGTCGTGACAGTCTTACACCGTTTGGACAGCTGAACTGGAATATTCTTTCGCACCATGAGCGTAGATGAGTGGGTGTGCTGTGACGCTGATTTAACCCTAGGAGACCCACGCTTTTCTATAACTAGACTAACTTTTCTTCCAGTCGCAGGAATATTGTTAACCAACCATACTCAATAACTCCTCCTAGTCAGCATTGCAAGCAAAAAGAGGGGAAGATGTTTCTATATCCGATTAATGACAGCACCAAATTCTCCAACACTGGGAACTCCTTTGATGCGCAGAATAGGGATACCGTTACTAATAATCGGTCCCAACTCCTAACTTGGCTATCACCCCTAAGCCCTGGTTTACGGCATTGGGACATTCAAGAGCGCCGTGTCAATGAAGTTGGGGAATGGCTCTTCAAGACAAAGGAATTTAGCAAATGGTACACTAGTAGTGAGAGTGGTGAAGGCGAAAAAGCTGTTTTATTTTGCTATGGAGATCCTGGGGTCGGAAAGACATTTATCAGGTAACAAGGATTCTTCACTCTGTAGAGAAGAAAGCAAACCGGTGCTAACAAGCTACGATGACAGCTCGCTGGTAGCGGACAGACTTTGTGATCAGGCCGGCGGACAAAATACTGCCGTTTCATGTTTTTACTTCGACTTTGCAGCAGGAAAGGAGCAGTCTGCGACCAACGTGCTGGGCTCCTTGCTAAAGCAGATGGTGGGTGGGATAGAAAGGATTCCGGAGGAAATATTGCGGGCATTTCAACAGCAGAGAACAACCCTTGGGGGGCGCAGACCCGAACTCGTTAATATCATAAAGATGCTGCAGCTTGTCTCGTCCTCGCGGCGGACATTTGTGTGCATTGACGCCATAGACGAATGCGCAGGAGAGCAGCGGGCAAGGCTCCTCGATTCGCTAAACGAAATCCTTGTGAAGGCCCCGGGCACTCGAATATTCGCAACTGGGAGGCCCTATGTTCGTGCTGAGATGGAAAAGCGCCTTCCTGGACACGTGACAAGTGTCTCTATAAATCCCACCAAAGAGAATGTCATCACATACCTTCGTGCTAGGCTGGGCAGGGACGAAACACCAGATGCCATGGATGAGAGCCTGGAGGAAGAAATTCTAGAGAAGATTCCCAGAAAAGTATCAGGAATGTACGTAGAGGCAATGGCGCTGAGAACTCTATCCCCATATCGGCTGATGCATATATTTAGGTTTCCACTCGCTTCCCTAAATATCGAGGAAATCTTGCGAGAATCGACTATTTACCGGAGACGAGAGAGGCTTAGCAAAATGACCCCTGGATGGGCCGCATTATGGGCGTTGGAAGACGCCTATGGTACAACAATAGAACGGATGAAAGCGCAAGATGGGGATAAATTGAGACTCGGAATGGCAGCTTTGATGTGGATCATTCATGCGGAACGGCCGTTGAGGGCGGAGGAGCTATGCCACGCCCTCGGAGTTGAGCTAGGCTCCCAAGATTTCAATGCCAGCAACGTTCCTTCGGCCTCGACATTGGTGGGCTGCTGTCAAGGGCTTATTACTGTGGATAAAGAGACATCGATTGTGCGACTGATCCATCATACTGTGAAAGAGTATCTTTCCGCACACCACCATATTTCCAATAAACCTCACGCGGAAATGGCCGAGATCTGCCTGACTTATCTGAATTCCAAACAGGTCAAGGCCCTTTCAGCCAACCCCTCTGCCGTCACCCATGACAACCCTTTCTTAGGATACTGTTCCCTATACTGGGGAGTGCATGCGAAAATGGACCTCTCCGGCGGCGCAAGGTCACTTGCACTAACGCTGTTGCAGGAATATGATGGCCATATATCCGGAAAATTGCTTTTAGAACAAGTTGAGCATCAGGATCGCTGGGATTCCGGTAGCAGCTTTAGTCGCGATCCTGGTAGCGATGTTCGTTTCGTACGGTATGGTCACAGTTCCCACTTCAGTGGACTAGAATGCGCATCGTTCTTCGGAATTGTTGAGCTTGTAGTTGCTTTGAGAAGGATGGGAAGCGATATCAGCCAAAGATATATTCGAGAAGATGCTGCCCTTGTATGGGCTGCTCGCAATGGACATAAGCATACAGTGGAAATGCTACTCGGGAATCGAAGGATTTGCCCCCGCCCGAGCGATTGTTCCTACCTGACACCACTCCTATATGCCGCCTGGAAGGGACATGAGGGAGTGGTGAACATACTACTCAAGCGGCAAGATGTCTGCCTCAGGGAGCCAGACAATCACGGCCGAACACCGCTAACTTATGCCGCTTGGGGTGGGCATGAAGGAGTGATGAAAATACTGCTCGAGCGAACGCAGGTTAGCCCCGGGGAGCCAGATAATCACGGCCGAACGCCACTTTCGTATGCAGTTTGGGCCGGGCACGAAGAAGTGGTGAAAATACTACTCGAGCGGGCAGAGGTCAACCCCGACAACCTAGATATTTTCGTCCGGACACCACTCTCGTATGCGGCCGAGCGCGGACATGAACGAATTGCCACAATACTCCTCACACGGGAAGAGGTCAGTCCACACAAGCCAGATAAAGACGGCAGAACACCTCTCTCGTATGCTGCTGGTAACGGGCATGAGAGGGTCTTAAAAATACTCCTCGGTCGGGAAGAGGAGTAGTGAAAATGCTGCTCGCGCAGGAAGAGATTAACCCCGATCAAACAAAAAGTGGCGGCAAACACCGCTCTAGTATGCTGGTCTGTATGGACAGGACGGAGTGGTGAGGATTCTACTCGGGCGGGGAGATATTAGCCCCAGCAAACCTGACAATCGCGGCAAAACATCACTCATGTCCACTGCCATGTGGAGCCCTTAAGGGGTGATAACGCTTCTACAATCTCGTGAACCGAATACCCATGGGTGATTTGAGGTCTAGGAGACACTACCTCCTAGAAAAAACCGCCATTCCCTTCCTTTAGAAAAATGCTGCTTGTTGGAGTTGCCTTTGGATATTATTCTTTCCCCACGAATGAGACCCATTGATAGAGAACTACCCATATATGTTGTCTCGCCCGTCCGAACTTCCCTGTCAATCCTAGCCGAGTGAGGATTCATGAAGTTAGACTCACAAAGAACAGTGGGCTTGTCGGTGGGTGCAATATTTTTATTATTGCAAGAAGGTTTTGTTTATAGCTTGTGGTTTTCGTTCACTCGTATTTGGTTTCCTCATAGTTGTAAATTCTAATTTGAGTCTTTTTCTTTTTCCTTTGCTCTTTCCCCCCTCCTCCCTAAGTGATAGATAAACTATATCGGGTGTTATTTTTCGAGAGAATAAAAGCGGTGTACAATAGTGCAATGATTCTTGAGGCGGATGTGAACAACTATATAAAGGCAGTGCCTAGATGGTATGGCTTAGCGACTTCTAAGGTGTTTCTCCCTCCCTCCCGACACTTACCAGCTATCCCCGCTATAGATCCGAGGAGGGAGGGTAGGGGTCTAATAGTAGACAGGCTTTCAATGTCAGCCATTAGTCTCACTCGTCGCGAATTTAGTGTGATAGCCTGAACATACTAACACAGAAATAATCCAGAGGATGCATTGTAGTGTGCATTTGGAGACAAATATTCTCTCCCGGTAGTAGCCCGTTAGTGCAGCCGGATTCCCACCATCCTAACATCAATAGCACGTATCACTAGATCCACCGGAAAGGACATCTGGGCCAATTTCTAATAGGTTAGTCAACAATACAGAGCTTCGCTCCTCTCACCCTCTAACTGCCAAGGACACCCAACCCGCTCTTCGACTCCCGCTCTTCCAACTCCCGTACAAAGGATGCCCCATCCATGCGAGAAGTTGAAAATAGAGAAATCAAAGCGCCCGCAATACTATATAGTCCTGTTCTGTGTGTTGGTGGATTGGTGGTGGGAAGGGAAAATGAGATAAAGGGTGCTTTTCTTTTATGTAGTGAGGGTTAGTTAAGATGGAATCTTTGCGTTTCGCAAATCTTGTCGGGTAGGCTATCTTTTCACGAGGGGATTAAAAGACAGGTTGGTACAACTTAACGCTAATTGGGCAAAGCTCACAGAATGCGGCCTGGCAGGAGGCTTGGTTGTCTCAGAGTGGTGCGGAGAAAGGTATAGCCGGTTGCCCAGCCAGCGCGGGGTCAAAGCCCAACAACGGCCGGTCCCACGAACCACTACTACAGGAACCCGTTCTCCCTCTCCCTGAATCCCCCAAGTCACCATTCTTCCTACACCTCAGGTTCTTCATTGTTTGTGTTCTTTATTGCACATACAACACCTACCTCCGTTTACCCAATACAAGTAGCCCTACCCCTCGCACGCGAAAACAAGTATGCATAACCAATAACATGGCCCCACGAAGAGCTTCGACACGAGGATCTCAGCTGCCACCACTAGACGCGGATTGGCTGCTGGAATTCGAAAGAATACGCGCAGTAGACAAGCCCTCAATTGCTAGGCCAATATCCAATATCGGCTCAGGAAGCGTCAAGAAACTCGAAAACCATTCATGCCACCAGCGATAGCGATGAACCAGAGCCCAGCATACCCGGGTACAGTCACTCTCCCGCTAGCAACAACCGGATATCCAGCTCTCTCCAACCACCCTGAATCCCTTCCTCACCTGTGCCAGCGATCCCCGGCATACCGAGTAATCCTACTAGTATGAGGCACGCAACTCCCACTACAGGAGAAATACGGATCAGCCTACATATAATGAGGGAGCTACTCCGGTCCCAGGAACAGCACATAATCGACCGTGTCATTCTCCAACTCACCTCCCAGAATCAAACCCGCCCAATGCCACATCCTGGAAACCTTCCGGCCCCACCTGCCAGAACCCATGGTGTACAACCCCCCCGGCCCAGCCCAACTCGTATTCAGATTGCACAACTCGAGGGCCAGCTAGCTCCACTGAGAGAGGAAATCCAGCAGGAAGAAACTATACCGCAGGAGGCAAGAACGCAGGGTACCTATAACCCAATACAGCCCCCAGCCCCCCAAACCAGTGAGTGTGCATCTGGCATTGCGGATTTGATCAAAGTATTATTCCCCGGGGTCGAACGAGGCTCCTTGGTACAAATTATCGAGAACAGATTTAAACCGACCAACATATACCGGCTGCTTGCGAGCGAGAAGGAGAGGGCTGAGTCCCAACGTACGATTAGCATTGAAGGAGTCAGGTTCGAACAGGCCGAAAGGGAGGTCAAGGAAAGCGAGTATCGTATGAGTAGCTTATTCAAAGCCTGGGCAGGGTACTTTGGTATCCTTGTAAAGCTAGCCCCCTATGGCCTTCAGGGAGATCTCGCTACTTCTTTATCGATTTATACCATGAACCTTTATGAGCTGTTAGAGAAGTACGCATGGGAAGGGGTTAAGGCGTACCACTTCCAATTTCACTGGAAAAGACTGGCACGGGGAAAGAATATATATATAGAAACCAAATGGCGTCAGCTGGACAGCGAGCTGATAGCTTCAAAAATTGTCGCACACCCCGCAACACGGCCCTCCTGGACGCAAAGCCACCGAGTTACTTCTACACTAATAAGAAGAACCCTAGAACTCCCGATTCGCGAGAACATACACACTCAAGCATACCCCTCTGGGCAATAAGGTACAACATCGCCCTATACCACAACCGAACATAGAACAAATTACGGCTACCAAAGCACTGCCCCTATCCCATTCGCGCGAAATACCCAAGCAGTTCTCAGGACAGCACAGCAGCCATGTCGCAATTGGAACTATCGCGATTGCCGATCGCTCTAGTGCCATTACCTGCACATATGTAACACATGTGGCAGCAGCCACAGAGCACCGCAATGCCCTGCTAGCAAATGTGCTCCGCTCTCTACTGCTTTTCATGCTCCTACTCGATGTTAGGCTCCCCAGCTCCCCCCCCTCTATTTTGCTCAAGTTCTCTACCCCTCGTTTTGCCACTGTCAATGTACCCAGAATACTATTAGCCTGCTTTGATTTTCCGCAATAGCTTAAGCTTACACCCCCCCAAGCGTATACTGCCTGCAAGATAATGAGAGAGCCAACATCAGAAACTACATGCATAACTCCCATGTGCAAGACTTTTAGCAAACAAGTGTCCCGCCCCAATACTGCAATTCACTATCCATTGTATATTTCACACAAGCTACCAATGCCAGCTGGGCAGTTGCATGCACGCGGGTGGAAACAACTTACAAGCAAGTACCCGGACCAAGAGGTTGCTGCCACAATTTTGGGGATATGCAAGTTAGGTGCCAGAATTGGATATGAGCCTGAGGGGTACCGCTCCGGAGTTACCATCCATCCCAACCTGGGCTCCCCTGTGTTGCATGCACAGCTAGTCACGTCTGACATCATGAGTGACTTGGGGCAGGATCGCTTGGAAGTCTACCCCGACAGCAAAAGCCTGCCCTCGCACTAGACAGCATCTCCACTAGGTCTGACAGACAAGGCAGACGGGAGCAAAAGACACATCCAGCACCTTTCGTACGCTCCAAGTAGCGAGAACGCCATAAATTGCGGAATCCCCGAAACTTACGGAGTGATCCACTATAGCGCTATAGAAGAAGCCACTCGAGCGGTACAGGACTCCCGACGTGGCTCCCTTCTCATCAAAAGCGACTTCGAATCAGCATTCCGACATATACCCATCGCACCCCAAGACACCCCACTCCTGGGCCTCCATTGGCAAACCCAATATTATGTAGAGTGTTTCCTACCATTTGGTCTTAGAACCGCACCTTACATATTTAGTCTCTTGGCAGAGGTCTTCCATTGGATCCTGGAGCAAGAGCTGACTTTACAACAAATTTGTGCTAGCGTTACCCACTATCTAGATGATTTTTTAATAGTAGTGCCCCCTGGAACAGACTATAAGAAATGTACCGAAGCCTTCACAACATTGTGCAGCACCGTAGGCCTAAGCATCAAAGCATCCAAAAAGGAAGAAGGAACTCGAGTTAGCTTTGCTGGCCTCGAGATTGACACGGAGAGTATGGTAGTGCGCCTCCGGAAGAGAAGCTCCTAAAGGCACAGAGAAGGGTAGAGAGCGTGATAAAAAAGAAATCACTTTCCCTTTTCGAAATACAAAGGATTACCGGTTATCTGAACTTCGTCGCTGCTACCGCACCCCTGGGCGAAAACCTTTCTCCGTCGCCTGTTTTAACATGGAGATTTATTTCCCTTCTCACAGAAGACATCAGAGGTGGCGGATCTCGGGCGAGGCAAAGAAAGACTTAGCATAGTGGTCAAAAGCTCTCCTACAGGCAGAGCAGTCAATCGCTAGAAGAGAGCGAGAGAATATCAGTGCATGGTCTGATGCTGCCAGTACTGGGGGACTTGGGGGGTCTACCTGGCCCAAAACCAGGGCTAGCCCGATCCCGACTGCGCATTCTCGATCACAATCCCCCATAGTATCACCTGCAAAAGGGAACCTATTACTACACAGGAAATGCGAGCAGTGGAACAACTCCTCCTATACTGGGGAAAGAAGTGGAGAGGAAAAACACTCAGAATGCATATCGATAATAGAGCAGTAGCTCTTGCCCTGTCAAACAAAACAATCCAAGGAGCGTCAATGCAAGTTCTCAGAAGATGCCTGCTGCTCGTAACTGAATATGACATAGACATAGAAGCACATTGGATATCAACGAAAGAAAATGCACTGGCGGATGCACTCTCAAGGTTCGATTATGACCGAATTGCTGACATAGCACGATAGTTAGCACATGCCAACAACAACCTCTGGAGACATGGATTTCGAACATACGCCAATCAGGACTGTCCCAAGTAGCTTCCTACTACTGGTGGCGTAGATTAGCCCCAGCAATAAGGCGGAACTACGATGCGCCCCGTGCCCAGTTCAGCACTTTCTGTGCACTCTCCGACTACCGGTATCAAAATGGGGGGTGCTATCCTGCCAAAGCTACATGGCTCATCGAATGGGTATGCTCTCTAGCCGGCACCATAAAAGTCAAAACTATCAAACTCTACCTCGCTGGTATTAGGTTCTACAAGTTAGACCTCGGGATCGAATCTAGTGCTTTTTCCGACCCGTGGTTAGAGCAAGCAATTCAGGGTATAAAGAGGAACCATAACAAACCACAACGCCGAACTCGCACACCGCTTACCCGCCCCTACCTCATCCGTATTCTCCACCACCTACAACACACCACCTATGACCTTGCCGTGATACAAGTTCCTTTTACATTAGCATTTGCTTGATTCCTCCGGGTGGGGAGTTCACCTACAAGGGATCAGACAAAGAGCTGGGGGCCTCCTATCAGAACTGGGTCCTGACCAAGGGAAGTGTTAGAATACGGGGCAAAGGGTCGTATATGGAACTTATATTACCTTCGCCAAAAACCGATCCCTTCTGGAAGGGAATTACACTTACGATCGCAGCAAGCAATGATGCTACCTACCCAATTCACGCGATACAACATTTTTTCTCCCATGATACGCACCGCCCACCCCACTCACCACTCTTGTGCCGTGGTAGAGTAGAACAACAAGCTTTCACCCGCGAATACGTGGTTCAACAACTACAACACCTGGCCCTCATGGCTGGCCTTGGGCAAGGTTCATGGAATGGACATAGTTTCCGAAGAGGGACTGCAACATGGGCAGCACAGGTGGGAATTCCGGATAGGGAGATCCAAATACTTAGCCGCTGGAGATCCGACGCCTACAATGCATATATCGAGTTCTCAAACTGTAAACGAATTTCCCTCTCCAAGTGGTTTCAGCTTACCCGAAACCCCCACTCATAGATCGGTTTTCCTGCCTGCCTAGCCCTGGGTGGGAGACGTTACGCACCACACGGCAGGCCAACCCAGGCTCTTGCCTCATAGCCTGCCTTGAACTGGGACACATCGGCGGTAACGATCTCCCCTGGCATAGGCAGCGACAACCCTAGCAAAGCCTCTCTCCGTTGAACCTCGCCTGCCGTGGATGGGATATTGGCTTTGTATTTTCCTTAATTGGTTTTTCTCTCTCTGGGTTCCTCTTCCCTTTCTTTTCCTTGCTACACTTAGTCGCTTGTAATCTACTTGGTCAACTTTGGAAAATTGGCACACGGGATACCGGTCTCACTAGACCTCTAAGGCTCTAGCCGATATATCTCTATCTCTATTCACACGGGAGGCTTAGACACAAGATGGAAAAGTAAAATACCATTTATAGGGATAAGAGCCAAAAGGAGCAACTTCAAGCTCAGGAAACAGTCAAGAGCGGAGAGAAAAAGCCAAATAGAGATCCCTGCTACTCCAGATAATTCTCATCTCTTATCCCTCTCTCAGCCATGGGTTTCCGAGCTAAATAAATACTTTTTTATACAATCTATCATATAGCATCAATGCAATACAAGTGAATAAACAACACAATGACATTGCACACTCACGCGTCTGTTACTACTACTCGTAGTCCATCCGCATGAAGGACAGTGCGATACGATAGGGTGTCACACGAACTGAGTTAGATTCCTGGTAAGTGAACATATGGTTAAGGTACTTGTAGTATTACTTATCAAGGATTACTTCCGGGCCGGGTGGTATTTTGTGAGCTCAAGTGCACAGCGCATGCACAAGCTCGATCAAGCCTGGCGCCAGCCGCCAAGACGGGAGGTGACAGCCTTATCCATCGGCAAACATGGCTTGCGATAGGCTCCGGTTCTGACCGAAAAGTATTATCTTGTGGTATTGAGATGGGTTGGGTTATTAGCAATGCCGTCATTTGTTATGCTGTACTCTCCTGTCTTATGCGCACATTATCCAGCTTTGCCGATAATGGCCGAAAAACAGGACCCCAAGGCCTCTAGATAGAACATTCCACCCCCTTGAGAAATATCTCTATAATCTTTGCACACATAGGTAAAAAATTTCTACAATACCCAGAGTTAGCCGCCATGTTACTGTAGTGCAGCAGTTTTTCAAAGCTAGTAAGGGTTGTTATGCGGGGTCAAGTCACTAGGGCACGAAAGGTTTAGCAGGAAGTTTTTGTCGTTCCCTGTTGTGACTGCTGCCAGAGAGTTCAAATTCACCGGGAAGTTACAATAGAGGTCGAGTAGTCTACACTGTTTCTGGATGCTCGGTGAAGTATAAGCGCTGGAACGAGCGCATGAAATTGGCTACTTTTGGTGTGAAATCACTTACGCCCGCCCACTCTTACAGCCCTATTTGGAGAGGTTGCAACCTTTGCAACCGTAGCATCAATGTACCTGTAAGTTAGGTAGTGGGAAGGAGCTTCGGTCATACTGAGTAGGAAAGCTTCGCTTATTATCGCTGTAGACGGCGTTTGTGATTTCCACGGAAAAAAAAAGGTTTTGCGATGTCGGCTGCTTGAGCTACACTTGTTTAAGAAATAGCTAGGATTTTTCTGCAGCGGACACTTAGTGGTTTTCGGGAGTAGTTAGTGCGAGAGTATTATAAAAGAGTACTTCTATTCTCATCGTGTATTCGGAATCTGGTTTCTATAAAAGTGCCGCAAGGTGTGTCAGAATTATGTGAAATATCGAAGATATGATGTGTTTAATACAAAGAGGACAATGTAGCCGATTG
>Ga0307507_10003313_pt1 | contig 31582 bp, 11 predicted proteins | sample 7_EM_MG_FD_207223 | JGI IMG/M metagenome (GOLD analysis project Ga0307507, IMG submission 207223) | Populus trichocarpa ectomycorrhiza microbial communities from riparian zone in the Pacific Northwest, United States - 7_EM | ecosystem: Host-associated > Plants > Roots > Unclassified | place... | reverse complement strand
GGAGAAGGAGGTAAAAGGGGGTATTATACACAAATAGTAGGGGCAGCCGCCAAGGCGCTAGTGGTGGGCCAGCCAACAGTAGGAAATAGTACGAGACAGTACGCGTCAGGACTGTGCCGTGACACTTAGTACGTTTAACACTAAATTCTAACTTCCTAATATTAGCCTAGAGACTAGCTTTATAAAGCAGTTATAGGACTCTATAGACATGTTCCTTATACTCTAGTTTATTCTTAAAGTAAATTATAATATTATCTAGGTAGGCTATATAGAAGTCATTAAGGTAGTTAAAGAGTACGTTATTTATATACCGCTGGTATGTAGCTAGTCCATTAGTTAGTCTAAAAGGTAGTACTTTATATTTATATAATCTATAGCGGGTCTAAAATATAGTAAGATCCTTAGATCTGGGGTTTATCCTAATTTAGTAAAAGGCCTAGCAGATATTAAGCTTTATAAAAATCCTAGCCTTGCTTATATAGGCTAGTGTTTCTTTAAGTAAGGGCAGCGGATATTAGTCTTTGCGGGTTATATAGTTTAGTTTATAGTAGTTAATACAGAAACGGAGTCCACTATTAGGCTTTTTTATAAAGAGGATGGATAAGGTAAAGGGGACTTAGCTAGGCTTAATAAAGCCCTTATTAAGGTTGTTAATAAAGTACTGCTTAGTAGCCCATAGCTTATTAGTAGATTGCTAGCAGAGGGGGCTATAGCTAAGGGTATTTTCTTTATCTGGTTTAATTTTAATCTTATAGTTATACGGTCGGTAAGGCAGGAGCATATTAGATACTACCTTAGAGAATATATCCTTAAACTCCTAGTATTAGTAGAGTAGTTTCCGTTCTACCAACTCCTTATCTATAAGCTTATTTTCCTATCTACTAAGCTTGCCTTTCTTTTCTATAATTATTTAATCAATTTTATATAAGCTGGTTGTAAAGGCAATGGTATTAGGTTAAACTAAGTTCTGGTAAAATCCTACAGCGCTAATACAGAAAATATTAATTGGTGGGAGGTCCGTAAGTTTCTTTATAGTCAGTTATTAGGCCGTATTTTACAGTCTAGGGTCTATAAACCCTTTTAGCTCCTATTCCATCTTCCATAAATTATCCCTCTAGTCTATAGGTTTAGTGCGGCGTCTAATATTCCGTGCTATTCTTTATAGCTATATAGGGTTTAAGCTAACTGGCTTATTACTAACTTCCTAAGTTCTTAATACAGGCAGCGTAGTAGGGATAAGCTAGGGGTGGCGTAGTATCTAGATCTACTGCGGATCCTATTATATATCTTTCTTAAAGGCCTAGTCCCTATATATAGCGTCGGCCTAGTAAATAGTATTAATCTAAGGTTATATAAGGTTCTCTATTATAATACTAATCTCTTTTATAAAAGAAGGTATAGGGGGTAGGTCTTTAGGCCAGATAAGCCGTCTATTCTATATATTAAGTTATAGGCCTAAGTAGGCTAGCCATTTTCTTTCTAAAATTATATTATAATTTCCAAGGTCCATAATAAGGAAAGGGATATTATACTACTTTTATTTGTTAACGCGGAGGTAAATCTACAAGATAGTCATAATAGGTAGGCCTATTCGCCTATTATATCCACGGATAGGAATTGGCTTAGGTAGTTCCTTAACAGGTGCATTTAAGAAGTTAGCCAGTTTTATAGCACACTGGGTATTTATTAAGGTAAAGGAATTTGCTCCAAAATTAGCTAAAGTAGAGATTAAGACTTAATATCCATTACGGAATAAAGTATAAGGGATAGTGCAGCTTTTTCCACTAATTAACTAACCCAGATTAATATGTGACATATTGATCCCTTTTACCCCTAGGGAGGAGTCTTCTCCTAGGGGTCCTCTTTTTCCAGCTCTATACTATCCTCTTAAATTAATAAGACTTTATTTTTTTTAATATTTATAGGGCAGTCCTTTACAAAGTAGTCTTTTTATCTGCAGTTAAAGCAAGCTCCTTAATTACTAAGAGCCTAGATATAGGGGTTGTTATATATAGGCCATATATATATAGGAAGTATAGTAGGGCTTATTGCATGGCTGCTTATAGGGTTAACTGTGGGCAGTACAGCTAGTGTAAAAGGAGTTATGGATTATATGGGGCCATTATAGGCCGTTCTTATAGTGCCTATAGTCTAGTTTAAAGCATTTCTAGCTTTTAATTGTTTGGCACGTACCTTAATTTAATAAAGGCCTTAGTTAATAGCTAAGCAGTAGTCCGTAAGTTCCTTTAGCATTTATATAGTAGTAAAGACTGGTAGTATAGCGCGCTATAGATCTAGGGTAAGTTTGTTAAAGAGGTTAGGCAGTAAATCTTCCTAGGGGATTTAAGCTTAGCCAGCTAGGTGTAAAAAGCAGGTCTAAAAGGCCGAAAAGGTCTCCATTGTTTTTATTATTAGGCTTTTATAGTTAAGGTGGGCGTTTTATACCTTAAAGGGGTCCTTATAAATAGAAGATAAGTAGTTAATTATTTCTTCTTTAGAAAGGAATGGGTCTACTAAGTCTTAGGTATATTACGGACGTAAATACGTTTAGGCATTCCCACCTATATAGCCAAAGATATAAGCCATTTTAGCTTGGGTAGTGGGGAAGTAATCCATATTAACTTTAAGCTTATCCTATAACTGAAGCTTCTAATTATTAAAGGTGGGGTCGGTTCCATCTATAAGTAGTAGAGGGTCTATAACCTTTGCGTAACAATATACAATGCCAAGACATTAGTTTCCCGACACGAACACAAAATCGCGATCGTCAAAATTCCAACCCAAAGATTGCGAGCTTACCACACCACAATGCAACGCTCGTTTGGCACCCAAATTAGTGGAAATAGAAGGCCTGGAGCTGAGCTTTCAGAGGTCGCAAGAGCTGGAATTATTGCTGAGTCGGAGGCTAGAGTATTAAAGCTCGAAATCGCCGCAGAGTATCGCGTGAATCGGTCGACTGTTTACGATACAATCAATCAATAGAAAAACCACTATACGCTCGAATCCTTACTAAGGCCCGGACAGCCCAAAAAGCTTACTTGACACTAAAAGCGTCTGCTTATTTAAATTATACGTAGGAATCCTCGAATTAACTATGCGGCTCTCAAGTACCAAGTCGCAGGTGTCACCGTTAACCGTAAAACTTTATACCGTCTCCTTAAAAAATACTATATTACGAACTGGCGCGCAAGGAAGAGACCAAAGCTGACGCCAGCGGTGGCTTAATTAAGGCTTCGCTGGGCTTAGAAGTACAAAGGATTCCCTTAGAGAAAAGTCAAGTTTTCTAATAAATGTTCTTACGAACGTAGCTCTAGAAAAAAGCCTATTTGGGTCTTCCAAACACCTCTACAAAAGTAGCATCATCAGTTTATTAAAGAGGTATCTACTAGAAAGGATCTTACACGGATGGTCTACGCTACTTTTTGGTATAACGGTCGCTCAGAGTTGATTGCTATGGAAAGGGATTCTTTAGCAGTAAAAGAAGGCTATAGCGCCCGAAGCTATATCTGGGCCTTAGAAGACGGTCTTGTACCCGTCTATAAGCCTTTAGATATTTACCAGATGGATAACGCTCCAATCTATATGTCAAAGCTTGTAAAGGAGTGGTTGGAAACGCACGGTATTTAGACCCTAGATTTCCCTCCCTACTCGCCTAATCTTAACCCAATTAAACACCTTTGGCGGGCACTAAAAAGGAAGATCCTTAAGCTTCGTCTAGAGCTTGAATAGATGGGACAAAGTTAGGAGGATTTAGATTATTTAATTAAGGCGTGTAAGGAGGCGTGGATGGCCCTTGACCAAGGCCTTATGCGGCGCTTAATTGATAGTATGGAGCGAAGGCTAAAGGCAGTAAGAAAAGCACATGGCTGGCAGACAAAGTATTAACTATAATTAAATAATCTATATACTGATTTGGCTGTATTTAATTACTGCGGCGTTATGCGATTGTTCAAAGCTGTGTCGATTTTGGTGAGAATTCGCGTGTCGGGAAACTAATGTCTTGGCATTGTAGATGCTGTATATTAGGCTAGGGTCTTAAGGACTATAGCAAGCCTTTAGGTGTCTAATAATTTGTCGCTAGCCGTAGGTGTATCCCTAGCTTTAAGTAGCTCTTAGAGCCGCTTAATTTTAGCATTAGCTGCTATAAGCTCTTCCTAAGGGTTCAAAACGGTGGTTATTTTACTATTAGAGGTATTTATGGGTCTTGCAGCGGCTTTGCCAGCTGCGGTGTTTCTTAGCATAGTAGTACCATTAGGTAATAACTAGTAGGGGTTCTAGTCTATGTATGTCCTTAAGGTCCGTTCTATTCTTTTAGGTTCCGTTTTTTAGTTTTTAATATCTATTTTGGTTCTAGTCTTGGTTCCATAGATATATTTTAAGTTCCTTCTTAGGAAGAAAGGGTAGTTAAGCTTTAGATAATGTTAAGGACTTAGTTAATTAAGGCACGTGCACTGCAGGGAGACGCGGGCAAGCCTGTACAATTAGTAGTCTAAAACGAGAATCTAAAGCTAGAGAAAGGAAAGGAGAAGAAGAGCAGCGCCGGTCGAAGTAGGGTTCTTTTATGCGGTCCTCTAGTCACGTAACCGCAAGTTCTGCCAAGTTCTGCTAGCCAAGTTCTGCCGTTTTCTGCCAGGGCCGTAATACCAGGTAGGCGAGTCCTAAAAGGCGAGGAGATAGATCACGGGGGTTTCTCAAGTAGAGTTTTCTCCCTATATGTATATAAGGAGTAGTCCGCGTGGGCCCAATAGGGATCCAAATCGGACGTTAAGCAATAAATAATTATTATATTATGGTCTAATATTTGTGAAGGCTCAGTCAAAAGAACAGAATCTATTGGTAGCCAGTAAACGAGAATTCCAAGACAAGGACTAGAAGAAGGTCGAGGAAAGGACACATCTATATACATGGTGCCAAGGCTCGGCTCGGCCGAGCCCCTGACTAGGGTATGTAACAGCGCCGTAACAATATTGCTAATTAAGTCCTAGGTAGAACCTCCTTTCCATTAAATACCTTCTATATACTTATAAACTTTACTACTGCCAGCGGTGGCGGCTTCTCTGCATCATTACCCTCTACCTCCTTCTCTCTCTTATTATTGTCCCCTGCATCTATATCTATTAAGGGCTGGGCAGACACTGGCAGTAATAGCGCAAACGGTAACACTTTAGGGCGTAGAGGCGTGGAAACACGTATAGGCTAAGGCGCTGCCTTAGGTCTTGCTTTCTTAGCTGCCGGTATAGAGGGCGTCGATATTAAATAGGAGCGTTTCTTTAATATTTTAGAAGGACGTGTTAATACACGCGTTGGCGGCAGCTTAGCTGGCTTATTACGTCTATTAGAGGCCATGGAAAACACCACAGAAGGTCCTATATAATTATACTAATTAGGCTAGACTCGAGCTTTATTTTAAGCTACTTACGGCTATTTGCTAACGTTGCTAGGTCTTTAAATAGCTAGCATTGCATCTTATACAAATTTTGGTAGGGTGCGATGCTAGCTGCTAGTAGGCTTGGCGAGTGTAAACGAACTTTTGGAGGTGACTGTACCTCAGCGAGCTTAGGCGCGATTTTTTAGTTAGTATCGGAATAACCTATACCGTCTTCCGAATTGCAAAATCACGTCTAAGAGTGTTTGGCGCGTCTTATTAAAATTATCACAAAAATCCGCTAAGCGGAGATTGCGAATATCTAATTCATTTATTTATATAACGCGTTATTATTACTAAATAAAGTCATATTTTTTTAAGACTTAGGGCTTCTAAATGGTATAAATTTTATTATACGGCTATTACTTAGTCCTAATATTAATTTTATTAAAGCCAAACAATATATTGTTAAAATTATAAGCATATATTATATCTTATTAAATAGTCTGCTAATATAGATAAAACTATACAGATCTATAAATATCTACTACTTAAAGTTATTATAACACCTAGTAAATACTATAGTTAGGTCCTTCCTTAAAAATATCCTTCCTTAGCTTAAAGTGCCTCCACTACTACTAGACGCTATATTTGTATAGAAAACCCACTATAGCTTAGAAGAAAAGGACCAGTTATTAGGGTTAAAAGACTATAGTTAAATAGGAACGCTAATAGATCTTATAAAGCTTATAGAAGCTAGATAATTATATACGGAAGAATCTTATATCCCTAGCAAAGAGGTAGTTATAAGATATATAAGATAAGCTTCTAGCCTTATAGGAGGTAAGTAAAGATAAGTAGTTAAGCTTAATAGATAGAGCTATTAAGCTTCTATATCCGTATAGCGGACAACCTAGTTAAATTAAGGTATTAAGACGGGTAATATATAGGCAGAGGAACTTATTTCTAGCAGCAAAAACATTATAGGGTAAGAGTATAATAATATAGGCAATTCCATTACTAATTTAAGCTTCCATTACTATTATTATATTACCTTTAAACGCAATTAGAGAGAAGCAGCTATTAAAGATATGGGCCATCCTAGGAGTAAATCCCGTATTTATATATATGGAGGTAATAAAAGCGTATATAGATATTCTAAAACATATTAAAGCGGGTTAGTTAATATATATTTTAGTATTACTAGAGTTACTATTAAATAAACGGTTCCACTATATCCTTACTTAGCCCACTTTTCGCTTATATATTTCCTTAATTATAATTAATAAGTATTATCTAGTTACTAACTAGGGTAAGATCTTCTAGCCCTATTACGCACAGCTCTTTAAAGTTTAATTACTACTTAGTCTAATAGTGCCGTAGTTTATATATACTATAATACTTAATAAGGAGATATATATAAAGGTAATAAAGCTAGTAGGATTTTATTAGAGTATAACGGGTCTTAAATAAACGAATATTAATTAGCCTAACCTATCTATTATTAGGGGTTATATTAAGAGGAGGGATAAAAACAATTATAAGGTACTATTCTTTATTATTAAAGAGGTATTTAAGAAGGCGGTAGTAGAGAAGAATTATATATCCATAACCCTTAGCCAGATATCTATAGGGTCTAGTAAGATATCCATATTATCTAGCTAAACGCCTATAGCGCCTAGTAGGATATCCACATCTTCTAGTTAAATATCCGCTACCTCTATTTATTAATTAGTTGGGTAGATCTAAAATCTAGTAGAAAGTACTATATAGTTAAAGGAACAAAAGGTTCTAAGTCCTAAATTAATTCCTAAGACAATTATCTTTCTTTATACCAAAAATTATATTTATAGGTATATAAACGCTATCCATTCGTGGCTTATAACTAAGGGCTATACTATTAAGTAGGCTAAAATAGCAGTGCGGAGTTATTATATAATATTATCTAAATATAATAAGAGCAGGGAGTATCGAAGTTTCTATATAGAAGACTTACCTACCCATATTCTCATTATATTGGACGCCTTAGCCTATAGTGCGGATATTTTAAATGTTATCCGTTCTATTATATACGGTTATTATCCTAATAAAAGCCTAAATATAATACTGCAGTAATTTGGACGGGCCGCCTAATATAATAGTATTACTAAATATGTAATTATCCTTATTAAATGGAGAGGTCTATTTTTAGCGAGTTACGTGGCGCTAAGAGATCCGGAAACTCTGCAACTCTTAAGCTTGATTATGCATTAACCTCTATACAGAGCTTAATTCTTAACGCCACGACGGCTCTTATAGCTTGTTTCTATTATATACTCTTCTACGCGTTGCCACAAATCGCTAGCTAGTCGTTAATTATATATTCCTCCCTCTACCTATACAAACTCCTCCCTTCCCGCCCTAAACTCTCCCCTAATACTAGCCACCACTATAACTAGCAACACGTTATTGAATATAGAGTAGGGCAACGAGCGGCCTACAGCCGCTACGGGCCGCTGTATAGGCGGCTAGATTAACTTAGCCGTGCTAGCGCTTATGCCAGAGGCTATAAAGTTGGAATACTTCGCTACGCTCCTAGAGGCCGTAAAGGCTAGCAGTAAGCGGATAGCTAATAAGCACCTAGATATAACGCTTTGTTAAAAGCGCTCGAATCTTAGTGTTAAGGAAATAGGTAAGGCTCCAGCCCCTTCTACTGTCTTGTTGGTGGCTACTAGATTTCTGGGTATCCCCTAGCAGATCTTGCTGCAGATATATAACCATAAATTCCAGCTAGCCAAGTAGCTTCCACTCCTTCGCCAGGCTAAGCAATATTAGGCCCTATTTAGTAAGGAGGCTCCGCCCAATTTAAAAAAGGAAAAGGCCCTTAAGGACTTTAGGGCCTCTTATGCCATATAGTCGTACTGCTTTATTATATACGCCTAAATTATTGCCTAATTATTTCCGGATTACCACACTATTATACCTAAGATATTGGCCTTCTATAATATAGTCCTAGACTGGGCCTATATCTATAAATAGAAGAATACAGTGCTTCTGTGCGCCATATAATGGCATTAATATATAATTAACACCAACGAACTAGACTTTAATTGGACGGCTATGCTAACCTAATTTAAGGACTCCTTCTTAACGCCAGATAAGATCCTTCCTGCTCCGGCTATAGCCGACATAAGGCCACTAAAGAGGGAGAGTTGTACACGCTAGGCCTATAAGAGTAATATTAAGAGCTAGGTCTGTAATAAGTTTAATACTAGCACCTGCTTCTTTAACGCGTATAGAAGGAAGTATAAGTGTAATAAGTGCGGCTCCAACAAGCACGCCGCTATAGTGTGTATAAAGAAGTGAAGCTAGAGCCTTAGCGCGGACAATAGTATAGACGTTAACTCTGTGGACAAAATCCACCCGTCCACGCCAGGCTATGGCCTCCTGCCTATTGAGGTAGGCCTACTAGGCCTATTTACAGGGCCTATTAAGGCCCTAGAGCTAACCCTAGTATACTAACTCGCCTAGGAAGCGACTATAACCGCGCTTAAAGCACTTAAGCTGCTACTAAAGCGGCCAAATACGCACCTGTTGTTTGATACCTATAACGACTCTAAGCTTCTGATTTCGAACTCACCCTCTCCACTATATGCGTTGGCCTGGGCAAGGCTACTTATGTCAGAAATTAGCGATGAGGTGCTGACTAAGCTCTGGATATATTGCGAGGTCAAGCTCTGCATGCAATCTATATAGACATTAACCGCATCTACTGCATTACGAATCAATCAATATTTATCGTCTGCGTTATCTCTATCATCAAATAGACCCTTAAGACACCTCCGCTGTGACCTTATGACCTTGTAATTCTAATAACTTATAACGTACCCAGGCGACCTAAAAACGCTACTACCCGCTATTATTACATTTGGCGCCTAAATAGGATATATAGGGCTGCTGGCCTACTCCTATAGCCTAAACCACCCTATTAACAACCTAGTAGTAATTATGGATAAGCTATAGAGTGACCTCTTAGCTAAATGGGTCTAGATTTTAACAACTAATACCTTTATTTTACTGCTTAGGCTAGTTCTAAAGTATAACGGCGGCTAGCGTTATATATATAACCTATTATACCTATTAGGGCGTGGAATCAACCAGCGGATTCCTTACTACTATAGCTACCTCTTATACCTACGACTCCAAGAGATCTACGATATAATTATAGCCTCCGGAAGAGGCTGCCTTATTATTAAGCGAGATATTAAGGACGCCTTCTATATAGTGCCAGTTGCACCTTACTACTAACCGCTACTTGGCTTTAAATAGGACGGCGTAATATATATTAAACGTTGCCTTCTATTTAGCCTAGCTACTACCCCATTTCTGTTTAACCTCTTTGCGGAAGGACTATAATGGATTCTTACCGTGCTGTTATCTAATTGGTCCGTTAACCACTATCTAGACAACTTTATCTCTATTATTTACCAGAGCGGCTCTTAGCTGGAGCTTTAAGAGCGCTTTAATATAGTCTACTGCGCTATTACAGACGGACTTAGCATCCCGCGGAACAACTCTAAGGACGAATAAGGCACCTATATTACAGTCCTAGGCGTAGAAATTAATAGTAAGGCTATAGAGGCCAGGCTTCCTATAGATAAGAAGCTCTAGGTCTTCTAGGCCGTAGCTAACGCACTTAATAGAGGCAGCCTAATGCTAATAGAGGCGTAGTTGCTTACTAGCTACCTTAACTTCTATACGCAGGTGGTGCTCCTTAGAAGGACCCAGCTACGTCCACTATTTATATTTATCGCGGCCTTTCCCCCTATAGCCTACGCCGGCTGGCGCCGACTGCTAGCGGACCTTATAGAAGACCTTAAATGGTAGAGAGACCTACTACTATAGTTTAACGGAGTCCGCTTCCTTAATAGTGCTACTAGGCCACTAGTGTACGTTGTTATAGACGCCTTAGACGCCGGCCTTAGCCTCTTTTACTTTAAATTGTCAAATATAGACGCCTCCTAGCGGGACTACGCCTTATACCTTCTACTAGCCCACGCTGTAATAATAGCCGTCAAGCCAGAGCTTAAGACGGCCTATATTAACGTTAAAGAGGCAGAGGCAATCCTTATCGCTTTCCAGCTGTTTAGCTAATTATGGTATAGCTATAAAGTAGTCCTATATACTAACAGCTCTACCGCGCTTTAGGGCCTCCGGAAAGGATATATTAAAGGCGCAGTAAACGCCCCTCTTAAACAACTCCTCCTGCTTATAGCTATGTGAGACATAGACCTATACCTAATATGGCTCTCCTTAGAGGATAATATGCTGGCAAATGCTCTTTTACGTCTATATAGGAAGCGGATTGCTAATATAAGCCTATAGTTAAGTAACCTCTTACCCTTAAGCCGCCTAATTGGTTCTGAAAAGAGAACAAGACCTATACCTTTGGCGACGCCCACCTAAGGCTGCTCTAGAACGGCCTATCTACTAGTATAAGGCTATTATATAAATTACACTAAAACAGCTATAAGAAACTCTATACCTTAAACAGAGTTGCCCTGTGGCCGGCTATAGTAGATTTACTAGCTAGATAGGTTACTATATAGCTATTCGGGTCCTTATTATAGAAGCAGCTATGCCCTAACTCTATACTCTAAGGACTCTCCGCCCTTCGCTTAGTGTACATAGATAGATACCTCCCGCTAAAGGCCTTTAATAATAAGCACATCCACTGCCTTATAGACGGTGGCCGCCGACTATTTAAGCAACGGGTAACTAGAGAGAGACGGCCTCTCTTAAAGGCCCTAGTATTGCAGCTATTAAGCTACCTTATACCACCCTAGGCCGGAGGCCTTAGCCGTAGACCACCCTGGCCCTTAATTAATAATATTAACTTTGCGGCCGCCTACCGAGTCGCCTTTGCCGGCTTTATAAGAGTAGGAGAGTTTACCTATAATACGGCTAATAGGAAGGATAATAAGACCTTCGCCGCTATAAAGCTTATAAGAGGTAATGTACGCTTTATAGCTAACCACGCTAGGCTCACGCTTAAGCGTAGCAAGACGGATAGAGCTTACGAAGGCGTTAATATTATACTAGCGAGATTTAGAGACAGCGCCTACCTAGTAGAAGCGCTAGAAGCCCTCTTTACGCTAGACCTATGCGAGCTAGGCTAGCCGCTCTTCCGCTTTAAAAGGGCTATTTTTAACCGGAATAACTTTCTTAAGCGCCTTATAACTGGGCTGCTGGACCTTAGGGTTAAGCCTAGCGGCTACCTTAGCTATAGCTTCCGCAAGGGCGCCGCTTAACATACCTATAATAGTAGTATACTTAACAGTTAGATCTAAACGCTAGGCTAATAAACCTCTAATGCTTTTTAGGCCTACTTTTTAACAAATCCGGCCGTACTATACTGCCTTAACCACCAGTTCCTAACTAGAACTCCACTCCCCTTCTCCTTTACAGCCTTAACGGCCCGTATAGCGGCTTAGGCGTAACCTTAACACTATATATACCCTAGGTTTAGTATAGACGTTATCTAAGGAGTCTCCTCTGGTATATATAGCTGGTGGAGAGCTAGGCCTCTAAGTGGCTTAATTTAAAGGCTCTATAGCCTTATTAACGTGACGCCTAAGGCTAAGATCTACGCCTATGGGCCTACACGGCCTACAAAGGCCTCCATGCCGCAAATAACAAAGTTATCCACTAATACCGTGTCCTATGCATAAAGCCGTATATAGACTAGCCTATCTAGGCTTAGCCCCCATAAGAGAGCAAGAAAATAGATAGAAAGGTCTATTTTTAGCGAGTTACGTGGCGCTAAGAGATTTGAAAACTCTGCGACTCTTAAGCTTAATTATATATTAACCTCTATATAGAGCTTAATTCTTAACGCTATAATGGCTCTTATAGCTTATTTCTACCCTCCTACCGTCCCGTAGATAGTTGCCTCTTAGGAGTGCGTTAGGGGGTCTCCTCTGGTATATGCAGCTGGCGGAGAGCTAGGCCTCTAAGCGGCTTAATTTAAAGGCTCTATAGCCTTATTAACGCGACGCCTGAGGCCAAGATCTACGCCTACGGGCCTGCACGGCCTACGGAGGCCTCCGTGCCGCAAATAACAAAGTTATCCACCAACACCGTGTCCTATGCGTGAAGCTATATATAGACTAGCCTATCTAGGCTTAGCCCCTATAAGAGAGCGAGAAAATAGAGACTAATATAAGGGCGCTCTTATAAATATAAATATTACACCGCTAAAGCAAAAGTCTTAAAAACTTATAGCCCCTTTATCTACCCAACTTAGCCATAACTTTATTACTACTAGGATAGCAATATAGGAGAATAGGGTAGCAGATTTCGCCAGTAATCTAGCTTTATTTATTATAATTAATAGTAATATTATTTAATAGGTATCTACTCGGGAGGAGGAAGATTAAATACTTAATAATAATATAATATTATTAGCTCTATTAATTAAGCATATAGAAAAATAGAAGAGGGTGAAGACTAATATAGAGAAATAGATGGTACTTCTAGATATATTATACAGGCTCGCAAATAAAGCTACTAAATATCTATATAATATTCTGCTTAAGCCGTATAAGGAGACAAATTTGTTATATAGAGGTCTACGCTATTGCTCTAATTATAATAATTTGTTATAGGCTTATAAGGAATATAATATTGTCGCACTATATACTAGGAATATTAAAAAGAGCAAGTACTTAAAGGATATATTTATAAGTATTAAAAAGTAGATTTAAGAATAGCTTAATATAATATACTAGGATGCAGTTTAGAGTCTAATTTCTAGTTATATTATATTTAACAATTAAATCCATATGCTTTATATCTAGCCTCTACTAACTTATAAGGGCCTTAAGCAGATATTGCCTAAATAGGATTATAGCTTCCTAGGAGATAAAGTAGACACGCTTATCCGCTTTATTTATAAGGAAGAAACGTAATACTCTAGTACTAATATCTTATAAGTTGTGTCGCAATTTAGTAAATATATTGCCGTATCTAGGGGCTTGTTATAGACGCCTTTACTATTAGTAGGTTAATAGGGACCTATTAGTGCATTAACTATAAGGAGTACTAGCCTTAATCAACCGTTGCAAACTAAAGTATTACCGCCCTTATAGCTATTATTAGTATCTAGCTTATAAACGGATATAACTAAGTCTTAAATATCTTAGCTTGTATTAACCTAAGACTTATAGGTAAACTGGTCCCAGACTATATATGCTACTCTATTATAGTTATCTTAATAGCTGGATATTTAATATCTATATACTCTAGATATACGGCTACCCGCTTAAAAATTGTCTGGTATATATCCGCAGTACCCTTAACTTAGCCTTTAGCATCCTAATAACTCCTAAGCTCCGCAGTAAAAGTCTAATAGTATTATTGGCTTAAATATAGGTGGCGCTAGTCTATAGCGTAGTGTTTAATCTCCGCAGTAATCTCTGCGTGTAGTTATTGCAAATTAATATAGCCTTGTTAATGCTTAATCTCCACCCTCTAAACTAGGCGCAGTTTAGAATTTGCGTGCTAATACTTAATCCTCACCTTCTAAATTGGGTGCGGCTTAGAATTTATAGCCTAATATTTAATCTCCGCTCTTTAAACTAAGCACAGCTTAGAACCTATAGCTTAGCGCTTAATCTCCGCCCTTAGGTTTAGATGTGACGCAGCTTTAGCAGGTTGGCATTTGATATTCCTTAGCGTTCTACTTATTTATCAACTTAACTAAGATTAGGGCAAAGCTCTAATTAATATCTAAGTATTAAGTGTTGATCTCCATATACGCATTTAAATATTCTATTAGATTCTTATTTAAAGAGATACTAAGGTTTATACCTAAAGCTCCTAAAACCCGCAGAATCTATAGTATATTAGCTAAGTTTAAGTGTCTTACAATTCTCTTAACCAAATATTATCCGTTCTTCTTAGGCTACTATACCTTAAGCCTCTCAGCTAATATTAGATCCACCTCGCAGTAAGAGAAAACAAAAGAATATATATGCGCACTCTAAAAGTAAAAAGTCCGCTTACTAAGTAAACCTAATATCTATTAGATAATCTGTATTCTCTAAGGCGTGGGACACGTGCACGAGTCACATGTACGGGGCATGTGCATTGTAAATCTCTTTAGAGCCCCAGGGGCCCTAGGTCAAGACATCGACATTAATCAATAATTAAGTCAAAATCATCAATTAATTAACCCATTTAATCAATAAACCCCTCTACACGAATTTCGTGACAGTTATAAGCCTGGTCCGCTAACTTAAGAAGCTATTCAGCTATTACTTAATTATTTAAAGAAATTCTACCTTATTGTTAGACTCTGACACCTTATCATTAAGACGCAGACTCTAACAGAAATCCTACCTTAATTGTTACAAGATAAGTCTTCAACAAGATTCCATAAGATTCTATAAGATTCCACCTTAATCTGATAATAAGGACGATCCTAATAATAGGACAATCCTAATAACAAAATACTATCTTAATCCCCCCTTTGCCTATTAGTTAAATAACTCCACCGATGTTAAGCTCGTCGACGATGATTATCCTTAATAAGTCAGAAGACTGGGAGTAATGGCTATAGCAACTCCAAGCCCTCGTGGATTAGTAAATTTGGGCCCATATTAACCTAGATAGTGCAGCACCTTAACAAGGTCTACTATAAGAACCAGCCTATCCAGAAGTTACAGATTTTAATAAAAATGCAACCTTATATGCGCAGCTCTTAACAAATCAACAGAAAGCGTACAAGAACAGCAGACGATACTACAACTAGGACATAAAGTATTTCCTAAAATAAGAAGATCATCTTTAATAGATCCGCACCTAGATCACGTCTACAGTATTAATTCAGAAGAAGCTACTGCTTGACCCTTCCTTAACAGTTAAAGAATGGCTATCTTGGCTGAAGGAGAATATAGAACCTACCTCATCGTTTATTAGGAAGAAGGTATAATACCAGTACATAGAAGCCCTTAAGGGGTTTAAATAGTTGTTAAAATTGAACTAATAGCTAGATTAATGGGAACATACAATATCCCTAGGAGAGAAGTACAAGATCCCTTAAATATCCAATAGTATCTAGCTTTAAGATTTGGCAGAAGTTATTTAACCTTTTAGCAACACCTACTGTATAAAGTATACTACTGAGTTAAATAACCCTCAGAAGTCGAGATCTTCCAAATACCGCAGAGTAGCAAAGGAGCTGTAAAAAGGACTTAGAACACCCTTAAAGAAAGCCAATGCTACTATAAGAGGCAGTACCTTTAATACAGACTTCGCAGAGCAAGCCACTAAGGATTACTCTAATACTACTAAAGGTTCACGAAGAGGAAAGGCCTTAGCACGTAATAGACGCTTAAAGAGAGCTGGGACACTGGTAAATAAGAAGACGTCCTACAAAAAGCTAACGCCTGAGTGCTTAGCGTACGGAATACAAGGACACTCCCTACGGGACTATTAGTGTTTATTTAAAGACAAAAGACCTACAGGAGTCATAATAGGAGATGCGCGCATTAATAGGGCACTAAAGAAGGTAGAAAAGAATAAGAATCTTACTAACTAAGTTGCGAAGATTAGACTTAAAGAATAAGAAAACAAGGCCTAACAACAATAGGACGAGAGCCAGGAAGTTAAGATTAAGGGAGAAGCTAATATAATATTCCTAGAATTATATTACACCGGTCAAACCCATCTACTAAAGCTATTAACTATTCTTAACTTAGGAACCACTCTCCATATCTTTAATAACCTCTCTCATTTTTACAATTTCAGGAAAGCTCTAAGACATAAATATATCACCGCCGGCAGCTTAGAAGTGCCTATACTAGGCTACGGCGATGTCACTGTCTAAATTACAAAACTAGACAAGATCAAGGGAACCCTACGTCTTAAGGACGTTGCCTTTTATACGGACTTCAATACGAATCTAGTGTCGTTCCGTCTGCTTCGAAAATAAGGGTTCTACTAGGACAATAAAGGAGACAATAATCTTCTAGTTTGGAAGGATGACACGATCCTATGTCAAATAGAAAAACGTCACGGACAACAGACTATCAAATACGTCCAACTAGGAAGTTGATCAGCGTTCAATATAAGCCGACTGCTATGCCGCCAACGGAAGCGCAGAGCATCGTTAAGAGACGCTTGTCTAGATTTAAAAGGTAATGCGTATCTATGGCATCTACGTCTAGGTTATCTAGGACCTATAAGCCTTTATTATTTAGGTCTTAACGCCCTAGGAGTTAAGCTTTAAGGCCTAAAGACAATAAAATGTTAATATTACAGTCTCGCCAAAATCAAGCGTTAGGTCTTAAGAAGGTTCTTAAAACAGAATATTAATAAACCTTATCTTAACCTCCATATTGACTGGACTAACCTTAAGGAAGCGCATGCTAGATTTGTACAAGTTATGTTTATCCATAACACCTTCTTAGGAAGAACCTTCCCGTATTTTATAATAACGCATGGCAAAGAAAAGGAGACACTATAAGTACTCAAAGATTTTATCCAATGGATTCGTCTAAGGCATAACCTTAAGGTCAACACTATTAGATCAGACAACAAGCTAGGAAAAAGGAGAACCCTTAAATAGCTATAGACCTAAGGGATTACATTTAAGCCTTTGGCGCCTTATACCTAAGCTTAAAATAGTACCGCCAAACGCTTAGGGGGTATAATTATTAAGAGAGCACATATAATAAGAATTGCTGCCAATCTACCACACGATCTATGGAAAGAGATAGTCGACTATATAGTCTACCTTCGAGATCGAACGCCACGGGAAAGCAATGGTTGGAAATCGCCCTATAAGAGGTTCTATACCTTCCTAGCCAATGGGTTAAGAAAGCCGTAACTAGCGTACCTAAAAGCCTACGGCTATAGGGCGTACGCAATAATATCAGACGCCTAGCTAAAGAAGAAAAGGCTAAGCAAGCTAGATCCACGAGCCTATATTAGCTACCTCATTAGCTATAACTCTACCAATATCTACAGGATCTGGATCCTATATAAAGGTATAGTCATCTCTACTAGGGACGTCATCTTTAACAAGAAGACGTTTTTTAACAGCAAGTAAATGGACATCTTAAAGGACCTACACACTAAGTTAGACACGCTAATTGAGAAGATTTAACTCCCTAATACCCTAATTAAGAATAAGGTCCTTCTAGAAGACAACAAAGAAGTATTTAAACCATCAATTTAAGAGGAAGACAATAACGTTAATAAGCCAGTTCAAACCTTTAATAAGTTAGCAGATCTTAAGCTTGCAAGAGCTCTTAAAGATATATATTATACGCTACCTCCAATAAAAGAAGACGAAGAATCTCTATGTGCCTTTCACATTAAGTATCCTACGAAGTTAGATATATAAGGTACTAATTAGGACATCGTCAGCCAAGTAGAAAACGGGTTTCACACTTAGGAGGTGTTTAACAACTCTATTAAGGACTTATTCAAGGAAGCCTGTGATGACAGGTTTAAAGACTTTATTACTAAAAGAATCATGTTAGCCTATTATAGCGCCTTCTTAGCAGGAAGGAAGTTCAACCTTAACAGTCGACTTAATAATAGCAAGCTAAAATTAGGTAGAATACGCGATATCAGATTATATAAGAAGAACTTACCTCCACTACCTTAGTCGATCCGCAACCTTAATACGTATCCTCTTTGAGATTAGTTCTAAGAAGCTTAACAAGCTTACCTCCAATCCTATTATCAAATAAGGTCGTTTTAAGAAACAGATAAGAAGTATATAAAGGGACAGTAGGTCCTTGGCTCAATATAGGTGTTCATCTACAAGACGGATAAGTATGGATTTCTCCAGAAATGCAAGGCATAATTAGTAGTCTACAGAAATTAACAGGCCCCAGGAGACCTACCTATAGGAACTACTATATTAGCTAGTACAACCTTCTGAATACTTATAGCGATCACCGCAAAATTCGACCTAGAGACGACACAGATAGATATAGTCAATGCGTTTGTCCATTGCGATCTTAATGAGGTCGTCTATATAAAGCTACCGCCAGGGTTTAACAAAGAAAAGACAGACAAAGTACTGCGCTTAAGAAAAGCCCTATACGGACTACAACGATTACCACTATTATGGCAGAAGAATCTCACAAGCTCGTTAAATGAATTGGGTTTCAAAGAGGTACCTTAGGAGCCGTATATTATGCTAAAAGGTAGAATAGTCGTCTTCTTCTATATTAACAATATTGTCTTCTGCTACCAAAAGACAGATAAGAAGAAAGCTTAAGAAGCAATTAAGGAGCTAAGTAAGGAATACCAGATAAGTACCCTTAGTAAGCTAAAATAGTTCCTAGAAATCCACGTGCTATATAATTGTAGCTAGAGGCTCCTATAGCTATCCTAGGAAGCCTATATTAAGAAGATAGCTAACTAGTATAAGATAGATCTCAGAGGGCGTCTTCTAGACACTCCTATGGCAGAATCGGAACTCCTCCCTACTAATTACCAATTAATCCGTCTAACGCGTCCGTCCCCTAATATAGACCTATTAGTCCGCCCTATATCCCTACCAGCCTCTACAATGCTATATCAGAAAAAATTGGGTTCAGTACTCTATGCAGCCACTACAACACGTCCAGATATTGCGTTTGCAGTATTAAGGCTAGTAAGGTTTAATCAGGACCTAAGCTAAGAGCATTATTAAGCGGTAGATAGAGTTATCCAATACCTATATAGCACAAGAAGCAGAGCAATCTGCTATAGAGGAGATAAGGAAGAAATAAACGGTAGAGGGAAAGACAAAGGAATACGCAATAAAGGACGAGACAACGGAAGAGACGGTAAAGGTAAAGCGTAATTATTTATCTGTACCAGCGATGCATCATTCGCGGACAACTCCGTTGACAGAAAGAGCTCGCAAGGATACATTATAAAGCTATTTGGGGGGCCGATCGCCTGGAGAGCAAACAAGTAGGGTACAGTTACGACATTAGGCATAGAAGCCGAGTTATTAGCCCTATCACAAATAGTAAAGGAAGCTATCTTTACCAGTAGGCTATTTAAAGTAATAACGTTACGCCTAAATAAGCCCTTAATTATTAAATGCGACAACACCCAGACGCTCCGATTAATTATAGAAGACACGGCAAAGCTGATTACAAAGCTCCAACATATTAACATCTATTAACACTAGCTACGTTAGGAATACACAATAAGACGAGTATGATTTTAATAAACAGCAATAAAGGAGATAATTGCTAATGGACTTATAAAGGCCCTGCCCAAGCAGAGGTTTTAAAGTTTCGTTAATATAATCGGGATAGTAGATATTAAGGAGTAGCTAGATAAGGAGAAGCAACTAGAGGACCTAAGGGATGGTATTAGAGCAAGACAAAAGGATTTAGATAAGATTACGGTTTAATTAACTTATTAACGGATATAAGAAGGTGGCTAGCTTTGACCTCAAAGAGCTCAAAGCTAAGGGGGTGTGTTAGATAATCTGTATTCTCTAAGGCATAGGACACGTACACGAGTCACGTGCACGGGGCACGTGCATTGTAAATCTCTTTAGAGCCCCAGGGGCCCTAGGTCAAGACATCGACATTAATCAACGATCAAGTCAAGATTATTAATCAATCAACCCATTTAATCAATGAACCCCTCTACACGAATTTCGTGACAATATCTGCTTATAACCCTTCTTCAGTACCTTAGCTAAGTAGTAATTCTATATTAATATTACTTTGTAAGTCAACTAGACAGCGCCTACTTACTTTAGTTAGTAGTAACTTAACTATAAAAGATTTGCGTATTACAAATAAGTGTATATAAGGTAGTTAATATTTACTAAGGTAAGTTACTATAACAGCGATTATTTGTTAGTAAGCTAATTTAATAAAATCTACAGCGTGGATATTTACCTTTAATTAACCTCCGCACCTTTTCTTTTACTAACCTTCTACCTTGTAATAACACACCATAAAATTTATCATTGCTATTTTATCTACTGTTAATTAGCGTACTACTATCTATAATACCTTTTTTAACACCTCTAAATACGTCTAATAGCTATTTAGTTAAGGAACTTAATACACGCGATATTAACGATAAAATAATTAAGGACGCTTTTAAGGACACTCTTCCTTTTACTAATCCTTTAGAATCTCTACCTAGAGAGTAAGCTTTCTAATACTAAATTATGCCTATAGCTAATATAATTTTAGGAAATATATAATAAAGCACTCTTTATTAAATCTAGCAGAGCACTATAATAAATTAGTTTAATAAAGAGCAAATTACTACATAGCCGAAGCTGTAAACCTTTCTAAAGAAGTGGACTTAAGATCCGTATATTATATAATATAATAATATAGAACTATTCTGGAATGGGATATAGCTTAACCGCTATAATTTCCACTAGTTTATAAACTTTATAGAAACTTATACTTAACTAATAAATCTAAAGCCCTTTAAAAATAAGGACGGTAGTATTTATAAAAAGGAAAAAATCAGATTTATCTAGGCTAGAATTAAGCTAGTAATTTATAATAAAATAAAGTGTATAGGAGCCCTATTGCGGATTACTATATATACGGACTTTAAATAAGCGGTTCTAAACGCTAAAAATATAGTAAGGAACTAGACCTCTTCTAGTAAGAAGCTAGGGGGTAACTAAAAGCGTAGGCACTTTAGTAGTAATATAGGGCAGACCTAGACTTTAAAGAAGCTATTTTTAAAGAGAAATCTAGAATAGTTAAAGTTAGGGACCTTAAGTAATAGGAAAGACTTCTAGAGCTAACCTAATACCTATTTAGCACCCTTATAGAAATACTCTAAAAAGTTAAGAGAAAACTTCTCTAAAGGTAAACCTAATTTTAAAAAAATAAGTAGGGTAATAACCGCACTAATAATCTAAAAAAAGAGAAGCCCTAGTTATAAACCTCTTCTAGCTATAACTAGGGCAAGATATAAAAGAAGAGACTCTCTATATTACTATTAAGCTAGAAATAGTACTCCCTATAGGTAAGGTATATTAGTTCTAAGTATTATATAACAGCGGCGTCAAAATTAATCTTATATAATATAATTTAGTAAAAGAGTATAAGCTTATTCTATTACTAAAGTGGTAGAAACCTACTATAGTGTTTCTAAATAAGTATTAGATTAAACTATATAGTACCTATAAGCTTATAGTATTAGTGGCCGATATATATAACCGTACTAAGGTAGTTAGCCCGCAACCCTTTTAGGCGGCTAACTTTATAGGCTATAACCTTATTCTTAAATATCCTTAGCTTATAGAAGTAGATTTTAAAATACGCTTTAAGATAAAAGCCTTTAAATAGTAAAACAATAAAAAGGTGGAAAGGCGTATATTACTAATAAGCTTAAAAGATATCCTAGAAGATATAGCTCTAGGAGAAATAGTATACACTTTATACCTAAAGAAGTATTAGATCTAACCCCTATTTTATAGCAAGATAGATATAGAGCCTAGTATAGGTAATAACCCTTCTATAACGGATACCCTATAGGGAACTACTAAATAAGTTACGGAGACACTATAGGAAGGCGGCGATCTTAAAGATCTTATAAGATACTTTTACCGCTATAGGTTACTCTAGCTTAAATAATACGGGAGAGTATACTATGGCACTTTAAACACTGCGTTAAAGAATTTCCTACTCTCTACTAGCTACTATATAAAACTATTTAATATATAGTGGCAATTATATATAAACAGCTACTATAGCGCGCGACGCTGGCTATAAATGTCCTAAGGGAGCTCTAGGACTTACCTAATAATAATATAGAGGACAAGCGTAACCCTAATCTATTAAATATTCCATTAGGCCTAAAAAACTTAGGGTATTTTTAGGTAGGTGAGCTAAAGCTCTTCTATAGAACTTAGATTATAATTATATAATTAATCTAGAAGAATGTAAATAACTACTAAACCTTTTTATCTATAACCTCTCTTATAAAGAGCTTAAGATCCTAAGAAGTACTTTAATAGCTTATTAGAAAAGGAATAAATATGGCCTAGTAAGTTATTAGTAGGCGTACTAATTCTATTTATTCTAAAACCAAATAGAACTATAAGGCTATATATAGACTATTACAGTCTTAATAAGATTATAATTAAGAACTATTACCTATTACCAATAGTTAGTAAAATACTAGATTAACTATTTAGGGTAAAGATCTTCGTAAAGCTGGATTTATAAGACGCCTATTATAGGCTCTATATTAAAGGAGATAAGTAGAAAACCGCTTTTAAGACCCAATATAGCTACTTTAAGTGTATAGTAATGCCTTTTAGGTTAGCCAATATACTTATAATATTTTAATTACATATTTATAGAGCCTTAGAAGGACTAGTTAACCGTATATACATTATCTATTTAGATAATATTTTAATCCGCTTAGAAGATAAGAATTAGTATAAGTAATATATCCGCGAAGTGCTGGAACGTTTAGATAATTAAGGTCTCTATACTAAGGCGTTAAAGTATATCTTTAATACTAAGCAGGTTAAGTTCCTAAGCTATATTATAACGCCTATAGGTATAGTTATAGACCTAGTATAGGTATAGATAATCTAAGAGTGGTCGGAGCTAGGGAGCTACTAGAATATTTAAGTATCTAGGCTTTACCAATTTCTATAGGCGCTTTATCTATAACTACTTAAACGTTACCCAATACCTATTTAACTATATTACTAAAGATTCCTAAAACCTAGCCTAGGGAGTAAAAAGCCTAAAGGTAGGAAGAAAGAATACTAAGAAGGGACTAACTAAATAGTATAAACTATAGATATAGCCCAGAAAGGTACAGGAAGCCTTTTAGGAACTATATATAAAGTTTATAAAAGCTTTATTACTATAGCACTTTAACCTAGATTAGCTATTAATAATAATTACTAATATATTAAACTTTGCCCTTACTAGTATCCTGCTGTAACCTAATAGGTATTTAAACGCTTTCTAGCTTTACTAGAAACCAGTAGTATGTTATAATAGAAAATTTTAGAGATTTAAAGTTAGGTATTATACCTATAATAAGGAACCGCTAGCTATAGTTAACTACTTTAAACAGTAGCAATACTACCTTAAGTACGTAAGCTATACTACTTATATACTCTTAAATTATTATAATCTATACTACTTTATAATTATAAAGGAGCTTATACCTTAATAAGCCAAATAGGTAAATAAGCTTATATAATTTAATTTTGAGATTAAATATAAACTAGGGGAAAATAACCTTATTAATGAACCATTATAATAGCTAGACTATACTAAAGGCTTTAAAATAGGAGAAGGGAAATAGATAATAGATATCTTACTTCCTATATTATAGAATAAGCTTTAGGTATAGAATACTTAAGCACCTATAGCTCTAAGCACTAAGTCTTAGGCGGTATAAACTCTATTAGCTTTTACTAATATTTTAGCTAGTACCTAGTCTATAGCTAATAAGGGTCCAAATATACCTAAATAGGGCGTCCCTAATATAAGTTCGGAACCTAGTAATACACTACTAATTACTAAGCTATCCCCTTAAACTAATAGTAAAGCCATAAAGCAATTGGAACTTAGAGCCCTATAATAACTAAAGGACTTTAACCTTATAGCGGCCTTCCTAATATACGCGTACTAAAGAGTTATAAGATCTATAGTACTATCTAGTTATATACTTAAAGTAGTATAAAATAAAATAGCTTTTACCTAGGAACTATCTAAAGGTTAATGGATTTTATCTATAAGGCGCAATAGAAAAATGCCTCCTATACTATCTTTAATGCGGAAGTAGACTAGAAATGTAATAGAAAGGAAGCTATAAGGCACTAAAATTAGAAACTGGACCTAATAGGCATCCTACGTAAAAATAGTAAGGTTTAGGTGCTATAAGAAGCAAATTTATAACAGAATATTCTTATAAAGAATTACAATAATCCTTTAAGTGGCCACTATGGTTAAGCCAAGACAGTGGAATTACTTTAACGTAAATAATATTGGCTAAAGCTTAAGTAGGGAATAAAGGAGTATATTAGCTACTATAAAAAGTATTAAGTATATAAAATCTAAAGGCATAAGCTATAGGGTTTACTTAAATCGGTTCCTCCCGCTAGCGAACTATAGCGACATTATACTATAGATTTTATTACAAATCTTCTACTATCTAAAAATAAGTAAGGACAAATATACGATTTAGTCCTAGTACTTATTAATAGGGTTTCTATTGGTATACTCGCTTTATTAACATGCACGAATATTACTATATTGCGATACGTATGCGGTGTTGAAGTTGGTAGTTATTGTTATCTAGAAGTAAGGGGTTGCTCTAAGGTTAGGTTAGCTAGCCTTGCTTTATGGTCTCATGACCATGTCACATAACTAATATTCCGACACTGGAGCAACTCTAAAAAGAAGGCTAATCTATACTCTAAAGTCAAGTTTACTTCTAGACTATTTGTAGCGTATACGCAATAGCTTCCACGCTTCTTTTATAGGTCTGTAATTATATAACCTGTATTACGGCTTATACAAATGTCTCTAAACCAAAGCCTGTAAAATACTGTATTACGGAGATACTACGCTAAGGAAGAGAAGAAGAAGAAGAGTTGTTAGGGGTAGCAGGTTAATATATTGCGAGGGCCGCCAAGGCGCTAGTGGTAAGCAAGCCAATAGCGATTTTCTATGCCGGGCATGGAAAATCCTAATTGGTTGGTTAAATTCAGGGTCCGCACTGTTATAATTAGTTACCTAATGCTAAGCTAAATCTAAGTTTATTTATTTAACCCATCCTATAACTTATAGGTTGATTTGGTTCGTATTAATAAGCCATTAAAGAGCCGCGTAGGGTTTTCCCTTTGTTATGGCGTTAGTAGGGTTGGCCTTTCCATTAATCTATTTTACCTCCGTAATCTATTTCTGTTTGTAGGCTTACCAAAGGCATATTATATTAATTATTAGGCGTTTTTCTTGGGTGGTTCTAAGTCGTACTAGACAGTTATATAAGGACTTAAAGTCAGTGCAAAGCATAAGTGGAAGGTTGATTTGTAGGATCTTGTCTACTATAGACTTAATCGCAACGCTAATATTAAAGCCATGGGCCGTGCTATAGAGTTTAGTATTGTATGCTCTTTGGGATGGTGGTGATTGTCTCTTGTATTAAAGCAGACTATGTGGTCTATATACTGATGCGACCTCCCCCTGATTAGTTAGTGCTTTAGGGGTGCACTAGACGCGTAAGCGGGTAGTTAGTGCACCGAACGCGTAAATGCGTAGTTGGTGTACCGTACGCGTAAGCACGCGTTCAGTACGACAGGTGCTGTAATTATACACTAGCGGTACTTGAAAAATGAAACCACCTATATACAGCCTCTGTAATTGTTTTAATAGAACCATAAAACATAAAAGAAATACATAGGAAATCCCTCCTAAGGTACCTTCTAGGCTGCCTTCCAGACGGTACTTTGAGCTGGCCGTAAGTCCTGCTTAAGGTCCGTAAAGTAAACTATACAGCCTTCCAACGGGCTGTAAAGGAACCGTATAGCCTTCTAATGGGCCGCAAATGAACTATAAGTGCTCCGTTAGTTACGTTCCACCCATTCTATAACCTTTAGATTGAGCTTATTTATATTAATTAGGGTTTTTAGAGCTTAACACGGCTTTGCCTTAGTCATGGCGTCCGCTAGATTATCTCCGCTGCTAATCCATTTAACCTCCGTGATTTCACGTCGTTCGTAGGCCTAACATAAGCACATTAGGTCAACTATAAACCTCTTCTCTTATATCGTACCTAGTTTAACTAGGCAGTCGTAGAGGGACTTTAAATTGGTGTATAAAACTAGGGGTAACTGCTCCAGTTATAGAATCTTCTAGACCGTTGATTTGATTGCGGCTGCTATATTAAAGCCATAAGCTAGTATATATAGTTTAGAAGCTAGTACACTATAGGTTACCCATTTGCATTTAATTAAGGACCAATATAGGATGTTTGCGTCCTAATTATAGTCTGTAAGTACAATTACAAAGCTGATTTGCGATGATAGGTCCCTGTTATTAGTAAAGGAGGCGTCCGTAAATGCTAGTAAGCTAAGGGAACTTAGGTCCAGTGGTATAAAAGTAAATCCCCTTACTGTATTATTAATTTGCCACTAAATGCACTTATTAAGCTGCTTAATATTTTCTTCTTGCGGATCTACTACCTGGGCCGCAAAGGACAAATCGTAGGCAGATTTGGGCTGACAGACTATAGCAATATAGGCGCCTCTTGCACGCTATGCAATGTATTAGTTCTTTATATTTATAGTCTTACAGGTCTCTCCGCGGGAGCTGGTGAGGTCCATAGGCTTTACTATAACAGGCTTTAGGTTTTGAGCTTGGCGTTCCTAAGTTAGCTTAATTAGGTTGCCCTTTTGTATAATTAGGCCTCTATTAAACTTGATCGGATTCTGCTCAGTTAACTACTCTCGCGGCTTTACCAAGAACTTGGCCTTTTATAGTTCAGTTTCTTTAGCGTCCGCAAAGGTCTGGTCTGCTAGGAATAGGGTATTGTCTGTTTAGAGTCTAATAATACCAAGGCCGTTTAATAGGCTGTATAGGAGGCAGGGGTTATAGGTTAACTGTTCTATTTTAAGCTTACTAATATAATGCTAGTGGTATATCTTAAACCAATGGTTTCCAGCTTCCGGTACTCCGTAAAGAGGTTTTATGACCCGTAAAATTGTTCCTAGTTGTAGGTTAAGCTTAAGGGGTGGCCATATAAAGATGTCCCTACTTAGGTAGGTATTAGACTGCACGTAGGCTTATAAGATATCCCATAAGTAAAGGGCTATAGATTTGGTTTGCTGTAGTCCAGGCATAAGTGCGAGTATAATCCATTAACTAACCCGTTAAATTATAGGCGATTGCGTAAGGACTAGGTCCTTTCCCTAGTTATTATAAGCTTATATAACGAGCCTTAATTTCTTAAAGGCTTTGTTAGTACTAGGGTGCTTAATCTCGTTAATAAAGCGTAAGTTGAATATACGGACGCCTTATAGAACGTCTCTCTCCGTTATAACCACAAAGATACCCTTCTTAAGTAGTCCGTTGATCTCTTTACGTTGTAAGTCCGTAAACGGGGTTTCCTGTACTAGAACTAATATATCTGCAGGTGGAGATTGCCTTGCGGTTATTCCTGCGGAGGTTAGGTAATTCTCTATTACAGGGTTCTTAGTTATAGGGTGTTTTTAAGGGCGTCCTCAACCACGCTTTATAGTAGGTTTAGTAGGTTTAGTGGGTTTCTAGGGGACTTCTAGGGTAGGTAAGGGTACTTCCAGTTTATCTAATTCGGTAGTCGCTTCTAGTTCATCTAGTTTGGCGGTTGCTTCTAGTTCGTCTAGCTTGACGTTATAGGTGTTTTTGGGCCAAAAGTAGGGTTTTACGGACGTGTTTCTAAAGCTGGTTGGCCCGCTAGGGAGCTGTACGCAGCACGTCTCGTTTTCTACGGCCAGTAGACGATAAGGTCTATTCTAGCTGCCGCTTTCACGCTATACAAGGACTTTAGAGTTAAGTAGGAGGTCGTGTACTAAGGTCGTATTAGATCCGTTGCGGTGGTATAGGGCGTTATTAATAGTTTGTTTAGCCCGTAATTTGGCTATTTCGGCTATTGCCTTCTATATTACAGCTGCTTATTCCGTAATAGATAGGGTATGGGGGCCTAGGTTGCTTATCCTTAGGTAGGCTCCGTAAACCAAGAGGGTAGGTACTAGTCCGTTAGGGCCAGTGGTGTTATTAACGGCTTTTACGGCCATTTATAAAGCTAGTTCCTTTTAGATGTCCTTGCACTTATCTATAATAATCTAATAAGCTCTCCGTAGAGCTGGGTGAGCTCGCTTAATAAGCCTAATAGACTAGTGCGCCTTAACTAGAACGGCTTTTGTTGAAATAGCCATGGCCATAGCATACTGTTGGAATTCTTTACTGATAAAGTTCCTACCGGCGTTATAGGTGATATACTTAGGGGGTCTAACGTATGTGTTAATTCAGCAGGTCCGTAAAATGTCCTAAATATATTTTACGGATATATTTTGCAACCAACGGGCGGCTTAATAGCGGGTTGCCTCGTTAATTATATATAATACTAGGCTGCCGTTAATGTACATAATGTCTACGTATACTGAGTGGTTGAAGTTAAGGTCCTTATAAAGGGTGAACTTAAATCGGCCTAGGGAACGTCCGTATTTCTAGTAAAAGGAGCAGTATTTAGTTAGGTGGTTAATTGCCTTCCTATTAACGTCGTCGTGTCTAGAGCGTTTAAGGACTCTATATAGCTTTTCGGCTAACGGGTGGCCGAAACGGCGGTATAGGCGGTGGATTTCGGTACTGGTAAGGTAGTATGGGTTATGGTTAAAAGATTCCTAAATGTAGGTCCGTAGGGTCTCTCCCTATATAAGGAACAGGTGTCTAAATCGTCGTATAATTGGCAGGGTAATATGCTTGCTTCCTAGGGCAGTTGCGGGGCTAATTAAGGTGTCCGTAACGTTGTTGTAGTAGACCTATAACTTGTCCATATCTGCAAGGCAGAGTAGAAAAGGGGTATCCGCTTTTACTATATAGAAGTTAACTAGGCCAATTAGGGTCTTAACTTTAACTAATCTAATTAATGCGGTTGAGCCAATGCCGAATTGGACGTTTACGGCCCCAGTATATATAATATTAATATCCGTATTATTATCTGTGGTGGTCTTATATACAAGGTATTATCCGTAGCCTACAGTAGACTTCTTAGAGGCACCTGTGTTAATTATAACACCATAGAATTCCTTGGGGGTATAGCGTTCTGTGGTAATATATATAAATGGGTCCTGTTCACGGTCCGTAACGTCCGTAACAGGTCTAACGGGTATACTTACGGGCCAGTTTTTAGGTGCAATTGAGTATGTAAAGGAGCGGTCGGCTAATACGGTCGTAATATTAAAGGCTTAGCTGTCCGTAAAAGGTCCAAAAGTGGTTAGGAATATCTCTAAGGTCTCTTGTTCCTAAGCGTCTAAGTTAAAGTCAATTATAAGGGCTTCTATTAACTTATTAGGGGGCTCTTCTGCTTCCTCTCCTTTGTATTCCAAAATAAACTAATTAATACGGCTATTAAGTCTCTTCCTGGACTTATTACATTCTTCCTAGGTATACCTTGTAGACCAACATCCTTCCTTACTGCACACAAAGCACTTCTGGCTGGTTCGTCTGCGGGGGTATGTTTTTATACAGGGGTTGCTGCAGGGGTTACAGGTAGGACTTAGTCGGTACAGGTGCTGCTAGCAGTAGCGGCGGTCCATAAAGTAGACGTCTAAGTCTATTTACGGATATTGAATATCTGTAATAAAGGCTTAAGTGCTGCCTGGTGGGTTTAAGACTTTATACGTTACAATAGAGGAGCGTAGGTTATTAATAAGGCCAGCTAAGGTGTCTGTAGGCTTATAATAGGCGTACTTATAGGGCTCTACTTCCTGGCAAGCCGTAATAAGTTTGTTATGCAGGAAGTCGTCTATTTAAAGCTTGGCGTTAAGGCCGTGCTGTAGGTGCTAGAGGTCTTTAATAAGAATTTACAGGCACTCTATAGTCGATTTTTTAGTATTCTTGTCAATTACGGTCCGTAGCTTGGTTGTATTCTATTAGGTAAGAATATCACGCTTATATTCCAGTCCTTTAAAGTAGTTGCGTGTAGCTTTATATAGCTTATTAAAGGGAACACCAAGGGGGTTGCTCTTGAGGTTAGTATAGTAGTGATTAAGGGCTAGGCCACGCAGTATGGTAGAGTAGGCTTGGCTAAATTCCTATTTAGGAATATCAGCCTTCTGGCAGAGGTCCATAAAGATAGTTAGTTTAAAGTCAAAGTTGTTGTTTTCACCACTGTACTTAGATTCGTCGGTATAGAGCTTGGCTAGGTTAGCTAGCTCCTTACCGTAGGTCTTTACTTAGGTAGGTTACGGATCTATAACTTATAGATCTATGGCTTGCGGATATATGGCTTACGGATCTATGACTTGGACAATAGGGGTAATTTGGTCCGTATTTTAGTTTGCGGGGGTATTATGGTCCGTAATTTAGGTTACGTGGGTATTACAGTCCGTAACTTGGGTACTAGGTATACTTTGGCCCGTAAGATTAATTCTAAAACTGCTTGGATTTATAGGACGAGTTTGGTTAAGTGGGTTAGGTATAAGGCCAGTAATTATATTAAGTTTGGAAGAAGCATAGAGTTCCTTAGTTTCTTAAAACTGGTCTAGGATTTCCTCTTTGGTCCATTCCGTTTGGTCCTTTTTATGTATTGTGTTGTACAAGGACTGTGCAATAGTAACTTGTTTATTCCTTTTAACCCATACACCTTAGTTACGTAAGAGGGTCTATAGGTTATGGATAGTAGTAGGGTTATATGCTTTAAAGATAGCTTCTATAAAGTCCGCGAAGTCTTCCTAGTATTGCTCCCATAGGTTAATGTTTATAAGCTTAAAATATTCGTATTCAAGAACTTTAAATTTAATGTAGTTGTTAACGTCAGGTATAGATATAAGGTTGGCTCCCTACCTCTACTTTTCCTAGCCTTTATCAACTTGCTTCCTTAGGTCTGCCATACTATATAGTATAATGTAGTACGTAGTGGGTGGAAGGGGTCTTATAGTGGTCTGTAAAGGCAGTTAATATCCGTAACAGTTTATAGAAGGGTAGGGGGTTTCCGTAAGGTCTTATAACGGTCCGTAAAATCGATTAATGGGTCCATAGTGGTTTGTAGGAGGGTAGGGGGTTCCGTAAAGGTCTATATTCGCGTTTATAAACTTCCGGTAAACCGTACTAAGACTTAAATAAGTATATAGAGTTAGTAATAGGTCTATAATCCCCAACTTCCAACCTTCTAGCAGGTCGTACTAGGAGTCTAAACAGGTAGTCGCTATCATATATCGCTCAGTAGGAGGTGTTGAGTGATTGCTAATCTGTGCGCGCTTACTAATTAGTGTTCGTACTAACTTAATAGCACAAGTAAGTTGTATCCCGGGGCACAAAATACGTATAGTATTGTATGCTCTTTGGGATGGTGGTGACTGTCTCTTATATTAAAGCAGACTACGTGGTCTATATACTGATGCGACCTCCCCCTGATTAGTCAGTGCTTCAGGGGTGCACTAGACGCGTAAGCGGGTGGTTGGTGCACCGAACGCGTAAACGCGTAGTTGGTGTA
>Ga0307507_10003312_pt1 | contig 31583 bp, 8 predicted proteins | sample 7_EM_MG_FD_207223 | JGI IMG/M metagenome (GOLD analysis project Ga0307507, IMG submission 207223) | Populus trichocarpa ectomycorrhiza microbial communities from riparian zone in the Pacific Northwest, United States - 7_EM | ecosystem: Host-associated > Plants > Roots > Unclassified | place... | reverse complement strand
AGAGGATGCGACGGAAATGAAATCTCTTCTATCAATACAGCAGGAGAGGACTCTTCTTGGGTACATTAATCTTCTTACCGAACGTGGCCTACCTCCTACACCTCAAATGGTGCGAAATTTCGCCTTTAAGATCTCGAGAATAACGCCTAGAAAGAACTAGGTTTCGCGGTTTATTAAGTGCTATAAAGATAAGATAAAATCAAGCTATTTAACCCCGGCCGATATAGCCCGTAAAAGGGCTGATAATTTATATCAATATAAGCTCTTTTACAAGTTATTAAAGGAGAAGATTAAGAAGTATAAGATTAAGGTGCATAATATGTACAATATAAATAAAAAGGGCTTTCTTATTAGCGTACTTAATAAGAGCAAAAAAATCTACACTAAATTAGAAGTAGTTTGAGGTAAACTTCTTAGCGCTAGTTAAGACGGTAATAGAGAGTGGATTACAGTAATTGCAAGCATCTGCGCTAATAGAATAAGCTTCCCTCTAGGCCTAATTTATTAAGCTATTTTAGGCAACCTCTAGAACTCCTAGCTTTAAGATTTTAACCCTAAACAATACTAGGTCTTCTTCTTATCTACCATAATAGGCTGGATAAATAACGAGATGGGATTCTTATAGCTTACTACCCTCTTCAATATAGAAATAAAGAAAAAGGCTAGAAATAGAAGATTCTAGAGGCTTTTAATATTAGATGGGCACGGATTTTATATTAATATAAACTTCCTTAACTGGTGTTATAAGCATAGGATATTAGTAGCTACATTTCCGCCTTATTTAACCCACCGATTATAACCTCTTAACGTCAGTCTCTTCTCTCCTCTTAGTATGTATTACAGCTAAGAACTTAATAATCTTATCTATAAGAGCTAGGGCCTCTCCTCCGTTATAAAACAAGATTTCTTCCGTCTATTTTAGGCTGCCTATAATAGGGCATTTACTAGGGATAATATACTCAGTAGGTAGGCAAATACTGGGCTTAGTCCGCTTAATCTAGATGTTATTTTTAGCGCTATTAAGACCCGACGGAAGCAAGGTAAAATAGCCTCTTGGCCCTTATTAAGGGACTTAAATACCTTAGCCCTCTCAGCAAGTAACTGGAGGAAGGTACGCAAGCTTCTACGAGACGTAGTTGATAAGGTTATAGAGCCGCAGGCCAAAAGGCTCGAAAATACGGTTCTTAAGCTTACTACTGATATTGCTATCCTCCGCTTAGAAAACAAAGGCCTCCGCAAGGCGTTTAGCAATGAGAAGAAGAAGAGAGCTTATAGCAAGCCTCTCTTTAATGGACTACGTGCAGAAACTAACTGTAAGGCTATGTTCTTTAGCCCCTTAAAGATCGAGCGAGCGATAGAGCTTTAAGAGGAGCGCAAGCAACTATAACACCAAGAGGAGGTACACTGACAGGATGAGAAGGTTCAGAAGCAACTTGCGAAGGAAGAACGACAGCTTGCGATAGTATAGAGGAAGCAGGCTAGAATACAAGCCAAGATTCAACGAGAGAAGGAGGCTGCTGAAAAATGCCGCCAGAGAGAGGAGGCTGTACACGCTCGCGCAGCAAATCTACAGCTTTAAAACGACCTCAAGCTGACGAGAGGAGGTAGACGGAAGAAACAAGCTTCTAGGCAATCTCTTATTGTTATTTTAAAGGTCGCAATTAAGGTAATAGATGGAGTGGTTATATCTAGGGCTACTCGCGCTTAACACTAAATTTAACGACTTCCTACGGTCGGAAAATCTCATACGGTAGCTTATTTAAATAAGGAGACCTAGTAGATTACTACATCAAAAATCTAGACGATTTTATTAATTATATGTGATTCTACAGCCTCAAATCGAGGCTTGGTAATATTTGATTTTGGTGTGCATTGAGTGGGACCGTGCACGGTGGGGGGAGAACTCCTACCCGGGCTCATAACCTGTTGGAATTACAAGGTCATAAGGTCACAGCGGAGCAGTCTTGAGGGTCTATTTGATGATAGAGATGACGCAGACGATGAATATTGATTGATTCGTGATGCAGTAGATGCGGTTGATGTCTATCTAGATTGACATGCAGAGCTCGCTCTCGCGACGTGTCCAGAGCTTAGTCAGCATCTCTCGCTTAATTCTGACACCCCCCCACCAAAATTTGTATGAGGGGCAGTACAACGGCTTTTTACCTGCCACAACTGCCTATAAAATGGGCCGTCGCCTTCCAGATGAGGTTGTTCACAGAATTCGGATCCGCCTTGAAGCCGGTAAAGAGGCACCAGCTATTGCGAAGGCAGTAGGGGTGGGTAAGAAGATAATCTATAAGCTACGGTTAAACCTCGATATTTGGGGCGAGCCATATACACCCGCGACCGTTGTTCTTAGCCGGCCGCGAGCTCTTCTACCTTATTAAGAACTGGTAGGTAATACTGTATATAACATTAATAGTCAATAGTGTTGGCCTTCTACTTACTAGTAGTAGAGACTTCTTGACTTTCTTAAAGACCGGCCAACCGCATACCTAGATAAGTTACAAGACTTCCTCTACAATGAGTTTAATGCTTAAGTCTCTATTACAACCGTTTATAATATTCTTATAAGAGCCCGTTGGTCGCGGAAGGCAGTAAGAGCTTAGGTAGCACAAAGAAGTGCACCTCTACGTAACGCCTGGATTGGGATATAAAAGAGCTAGATAGCAGATTAACTTGTTTTCCTTAACAAGTCTGCATTAAACAAAAGGACAGGCGATAGGAAGTACGGCTAGGCACCTATTAGATCTACCTGTGAAGTATTACATCAGCTTAAAAGATCAGAAAGGTGGAGCGTTTTACCAGCCCTAGCATTAGACGGATATCTAAGCCACTTTATTATACAAGGATCCATTACCTCTGTGATATTTAAAGCTTTTGTAGAGGAGCAAGTACTCCCTTACTGTACGCTATATCCAGGGCCACAATCAGTTCTTATTCTTAATAACGCGTCTATTTATAAGTCGACACGACTTTAAGAGCTCTGCAAGGAGCATAGCGTTCTACTAAAGTTCCTACCCCCGTACTTACCAGATTTTAATCCTATTAAGGCGACGTTTAATAATATCAAAGCTTGGATTAAAAGGAACCACCAGCTTATAGGGGACTTCGCAAGCTTTAAGGCCTTCCTACACTTTACAATTAGCCAAGCCTATAGTATGTATGCACGAGAGCACTTCCAAGAGGCAGGGTATGTTGTTACTTAATAGATAGCAGTACAAATAGATAGCGGGGCAGTAGGCTCATAGTAGGTACGTAGATAGGCACGTGAGCAGCTATATAAAATGCAACACCAAACATTGTATATATTTTATCTAACTAGGCAAGGATAATAGCCTTATTTTAAGCAATTATAAGAGCTTTTGGGCGCGTTAGCGGTGGTAGAAATTAAAAGAATTGCCTATTATACAAATTTTGGTAGGGGGCGATGCGGCTCTTTCGCTTCTTAGCGAGTTCCCAATATTATTAAAATGGCTATAATAGAGCCTGTTCTCTTTTACTTTTAAAGCTGCCATATCAATCTAGCCTAAGCTTCGGAGGTTAGTAGGCAGTGTACAGGTACTAGCGATCTTTGCGGCAATCAGTTAATACAGTAATGGGTCGATAGGGGTGTCATATACTGCGGTAATAAGTTTATTAATTTTAGGGGGTAACTCTAATTCTGTGGTATAAAGCTAAGGGGCGGTTGGTTCTGTGTTAGGTAGTATACCTAGGGCTAAGTTTCGTGCTTTTAGGATTGTTTATTATTGGAATTAATTACAAGGGTTATCTTCTAACTAAAGAAGGTCTTGCAAACGGCGTGTTAGGCTATTAGGCTTAGTACCTTATACTCCTAGCCTATATACAATTTTGAAGTTAAAACCAGAGAGGAACTCGTTCCAACGTGCTTAGCATCAGTTTAGTTATTTCGTAGTTATAAAGTACTCAAGGTTGCGATAATCCGTAAGGACTTTAGTTGGCTGGTTAGGTTCTGCTAAGGAGAGTTCCGGTTAGAATTCCTTAAACGCTTATACAATTGCAAGGAGTTCCTTATCATAGATCTCATAGTTATATTCTTATAGTATAAGCTTAGACGAGTAGAATGCGACTAGGTGGAGGAGACCATTATTACCTATCTAGGAGAGGACGCCCGCGTTAACGTGGTCTGAGGAGTTAGTCTTAAGATAGAGTTATCGTCCTAGTATAAAGTGAGCTAGAATAGGTGCTTTGGTAAATATATCTTTTAAGTCTTAGAACGCCTTTTCGCATTTAGGCGTCCAGATAAAATATAGATATGTTTTTCTTCCTTTTACGGAAAAGCCCTTTATTCGCATTATTACTATAAGTGGTGCTATAACACCTAAGAAGTTGTATATAAATTTCTAATAGAAGTTGGCGAAACCAAGAAAGGCTTATACGTCCTTAATATAGGTAGGGGTTTGCCATCTAGTAATTATATATACTTTTTCGGGGTTTATATGGACACCCTTAATAGTAACAATTAGTCTAAGGTATTTTACTTCTATAACTCAGAATTCGCACTTTTTTAAATTAATATAAAGTCCTATATCTCTAAGGCGCTATAGGACCTTTTAAACGTGCTTAGTATACTTAGAAGGGTCGTCGCTATAAATAAGTATATTGTCCAGGTACGCGGAGCTGAAGTTATTAAGGTAGTCCTATAAGGCATTATTGATATAGCTTTAGAAGCTGCCTAGGCCGTTATATACGCTAAAAGGTATAATGGTGTATTCAAATTGGCCAAAGCGCGATACGAATATGGTTTTCTATTCGTCACCTTCCCGTATTTAAAGGCGGTTAAAGGCGGCAATAATATCGAGTTTAGTATAGATTTTAGCTTAACTAAGCCGTTTAAGGGTCTTGCGTATAAGTGGTATAAGGTATCGGTTCTTAATTATAATAGCGTTAAGTCCTCTATAGTTAACGCAGAATTAAATATCTCCTCCTAGCTTTTTAGCAAGGAGGATAGGAGCGGCTACTAGGGATATACTAGGACGAATAAACCCTTTATTAAGGTGCTTATTAATATACTTTTTAATAACTAGGAGTTCGTCTTTTAACATTAGGTAGAGTCTCTTATAGGGCGGCGTTTTTCCTTATTTAATATTAATGGCATAGTCGTTAAGTTAATGTAGGGGTAGTGTATCTACACTCTTTTATAAGCATATGTTAATAAAGTCATAGTATCTCTTAGGGAGGAGCTTGTAGAGTTCCTTATTAGTAAGTCCTTTTTTAAGCTTTATAAACTTCTTAAAGTCTAAGGGTAAAAGTCTGTAGAGTTCTATAGGGGCATTATTTTCTAGGAGGTTAACTATGTCTATCCTATTACTATAGAGGACGTGGTCCTAATCTTTATTAAGCTTATATAGTCGTAATTAGGAGGCTGCGGCAACGGTGCAGCCTTTCCTATATGCTATGCGGTAGAAGGCCGCAGCGCTTATATAGTGGCAGTTGGTCATAGGTGGGATAATAAGGGTTTCCTTAAGTTGATATCCTAGGGAGTAGATAAAGGCGGCTAGGCCATACCCTAGGCAAGTCTCTCTGCAGTATTTAGAGTTAAAGGTTACTTCTCTCTTTTGCCAGTTAATGGCGGGGTTATGTTATTTAAGCCAGTTCATTCTAAGGATAATAGGGTAGTTTATAAGTAGTGTAATATAAGCCCAAAGCTCCTCCTAGTGTCCGTTTATATTTAGGTAGAGTTGTGCTATATAGGTAATCTTTTATACAGTACAACTACTGTTAGCAAGTTATAGGGCGCGGGCTTTGGCGAGGGGTAAGGTAAATAGGTTATAAGTATATATAAATTAGGTATCTACAAATTTATTAGTAGCTCCGCAGTCAATTATAGAATAGGTTTTATATTATTTCTTAGCGGTAGTTCCCTCTATAGGTAAAACTATTTACTTCTATCCTTCCATTCTTACTAAGCTATCTATTAAGCAAGCCAATATGTAGATCCCTCTATCGTTGGAATATCCTAACCTGCAACTTAGGGCTGGGACTTTACGTTTTCCGCTTCCGCGTCTAATTCTACTACCGTTACTACATCTTTGTCTTATGCGGTAGCGGCGTGTAGTAATATATTTAGTGTCCAGGGCATAGGGTTAGGTGTTTAACAGCGGCTGCTAAACCTAGCTATTAGGTAGTTTAGGCTATAGCTATAACAGCCTTCTTAACGGCATCTATAGCAACGCCTTAGCTTCTGGAGTAGCTCGCGCTCTCTATTTAGTAGCTTCTTCGGGAAGGCTAGTATAGAGAGGTCAATATTAGGACCAGTGGTATTGCTTAGGGTAGTAGGCGTCAGTGGTTTAGTAGGTCCGGAGGGCTTCTATAGGGAGGTCTTTGGGCAGGGGTTTGCAGTAGTAATCTAGTTCAGCCGTCGTTTAATCTTCCGTAGGGCTGCTACCATATTATAAATGTTGTTATAGTTATGGCTAGCGGCTGCGTAACTAAGGCAATAAGTAACTTTTTTAAGGAGATCTTCCTGGTCTTTAGTATTATCTTAGGCGAGGACTCCGGTGTATTCCTAGAATTTAACATAGAACTTATTAAATAATTTAGTAGAACTCATCTTTAGGGCGCGTAGTTTAGCTCAACTAGTAGCCACTAGGTTATAGTCACAGTATATTTAGTTAAGGTTGTTAAGGACTTTCTAGTGGGACTACCACTTCTAGGGACTGCTAGTCTCCCATTAAGTAAAAAGCCTATTAAACGGGATGCCCTTTATTCGTCTAATAATATAGCCAATCTTGGTATCTTCTGTGGGGAAAAGGCAGGCGCTTTAAGTTAGTTTCTTATAGGTTTGCATCTTCCAGTAGCTATATTCCTTACGGTTACCCTTAAAGATTAGGGGATTAGGGTAGCGTATATTAAACCCTATAGTGGTAGTTTAGGTTTAATTGTTATGGCTTTTATTATCGCCGCTACTGTGGTAGGGGTTCCCATTAGGTGAAGCTGTTTAGCGCTAACCTTCTGTTAAGTGTTAAGTAGGTAAGGTTGCTGGGGGCATAGAGGCTTGGGTAGCGTTATATATAGTAAAAAGGTGTCTGGTATCATTACGAATGTGCTTATTAAGTTAAGATTATAGGTATTTAATTATACCCTCTCTTTTGGTAACTGTAGCAATAAGTGTAATCTTGGCCTTCTTTAATTGTTGGACATCGTGTTTAGACGCGCGGAGGTCGTCTTTAATCTCTTAGCGTATATTGTTAGCAAGCGCCTCACAAGCTTATAGGTCTTGGATAATATTATAATCTTAGACAGTACGCATCTTAGCTTGTATAAACTTTAGATAGTAGTTCTGTAAAAGGCGGTAGTATTTGTCAGGTTCTTATACTACCATTTTTATAAACATCTCAGCGTCTTGTATCTTAATCTCAATAGGTAGTAGCCCTTTGGCTTATTTATCCGTGGTTATATAGTTAATAAAGGATAAAACATTGTTAATGTCCTCCTTATAGTTATTATAGTCTTTTAAGCCACTAGGCTTCCCTTTAGGGGTTAAGGCTAGGGCTAACAAATTAAATCCTCCTAGGACTAATTAGTGTCGTGGTTTTAATATAGGTATTAGGTTATTCTTTAAGTTTAACATAGGAGTTAATAGGTATATAGCCTTACCGTTTATAAATCTGGCTATATATAAATAACCTACAACCTACCTATAAGGTATTAGCGACCTACCTATATAAGCAAGCTTTGGAATATTTCTGGTCTATAGACGGTATTAAGCTCTACTAGCTCTACTTATTAAATGGACTAATTAGGATTTTCTATACTAGGTATATAAAATCGCTATTAGCTTAATTAAATGCGGGGGAGTCTTAGCAAGGCAAATCTAACTAATTAAATAACTTTAACCGGCGGTTAAAGTTCCTTAACATCCTCGCGCCGCGTATATATACTACCTATCTTTCTATACGTAAAATCAAGACGCTCTTTGTAACAGTTTACTAGCACTATACTAAGACCCAAGATTGTCGCCTAAGGGGCTCTAAGACAGGATCGACCCTACCCTTATATATTTTGGATATGGTTAAATATTAAGTTATAGACTTCGGAGTTTGGGGTCTACTTTTATATATTTAGTTCACTTAATTTCCATAGATTTAGAATTAAGTCGCTTATTTAATTCTCCTACACTGCAAGCTTATAGTTATAAGTCTAGATTGCACTACCTGCTAAACTAATTAATCTACTACCTTATTAACGAAGTCACTACTTCTACCACCCTTGTAAGTGTCTTAAGCTTCTTTACCCACCAAATAAACGGACGGTTAAGCCTAACTAACAAACGTACCTAACTAATAAACGAACCGACGAATCAAATCAAAAGCTTGGAATATTAAAATAAGGTTTTGCCAAGACGCTAACCTAGGACCCTACTTAACCTATTAATTCTAAAAATAATAACCAATATAGACGGACCTTATTTAAAATTCAACCTTATCCTTAAAAAGCCATCTAATTAGATGCAATAGTTTTTTATTATTTAAGATACTGCTAAAACAAACAACGTATAGCAGTATATCAACCTATTAAAAAAGAAAGATGAGCTTCTAAAGCTGCAGTTACCCAGTCAACCTATACTAAGAGACGTGCTTCCTACCGCTATATTAATAGCCAAGCTAGATCCAAACCAACTCATTGCCTATAATTAACTCTACGCGGAATATAAGGACGATATCCGCGTATACCAGAAGCAAGAGCAAGCCATAAACAATATTAGCAATTACATCGTCTGCATAACATTAGTAGCCTACCTCCCTCTTATTAAAGACCTTAAAACGGTATACGAACGCCTTCAACAGTTAAAGACTATACTTGCCCCTACTACCTTAGGTTAAAAGCGCGATGTCCTTAATTAATACATGGCTTTTAAAGCCTACAATAAAAAGCAGAGCATCGAAAAATGGTTAAATAGCTAGAGGAGCGTCTATAAGCTAGCAGAGGAATTAGAGCTTTTAGACATATTAGGATTTAGGCCCCACTACGATTTTGTACAAGCCATTAAAGCCATCTCTTTTAGTTTCGCAGGAGCACTGGAAGTAGACCTAATTAGAAAAGAACAAAAGGATAAAAAAGCCCCATCTATTATTAACCTTATTGAGGAATTTAAGGAGCACTACCGTATACAGCAAGCATTGCCTACCTTAACTGCTAATAACTCTGTATTTGCAACCCTTTAAAATAATTCCAATTTAGACTTTAACGGCAATTCCAATTCCAACAGCAATTTAAATTTAAATTTAAGATGGAACAAGGAATGCATATACGGCATTATATATCAGCTTAACAACTGCTATTACATTACTAAGTACAAGCGCCCTTAAGGATGGAGACCAAAGGCAGATATCTAGAAGAAAGTAGATAAAGCTATCTTATCTATACCTTAGATTAAACATATTATTAACCAAATTTAAAAAAGAGAATAGGAAGTAAAGGAGAACAATTAAAGCACAGAATCTACAATTAATTTTAATTCTAAAACCCTACCTTTTACCAAACCAACTTGCTAGGCTGCCGTGTTTAGTACTAGTTAAACTTCTTTTAAACTCTAGAATACCTAGATACTTAACCCTAGCGCAGATACCCACATCTATAACAATAAAGAAGACTTTACCTTCTCATACCTAGCAGCAGAAAACGACTACCTAATTGCTAGCAGAAATTTCGAGAAAATACAAGCTTATAGAATAGTAACCATTACTATTAATACACCTACTAGGAAGTCAAAAATAAAGCTATTCTATATAGCACTAGTACCTACTATATTTACAAATATTGTAGCACTCTTAAGAGCTACTAATAACGACATCCATTTCAACTTAGGACGAAACTTGCTCTACTATCTAGCAACTGGCGAAATAGTATAATATGCGAGATAACTAGGGGGCCACTAGGCACTGATACACAGAGAGCCTATAAGTACCCTAGATTTAACTTAATCGACCTTCTTAACAGGAAGATTTTAGCTAAGCTAAATGGCCCATAAACTAATCAGAGCCATAGCTACAAGATGGCATAAAATTCTTCGCCATGCAGGACCTAATGCTATTACGCAGCTTCTAAAGCATGTTATTGGCGCAGAGCTGACCGAATTTAAAACCAATAAACGAGCACCGCTTAAAATTAAATATAAAGTTTGCTTACTAGCAAAGCATACGTAGCAGATCTCTTAAAGACAAGAACACAAATTTCCAGCCACTTAACTATTTAAACGGCTAGTATTTAATATTATCTACCTTAGAGTACCAGGGTATAACGGCGATAGATATATTATATATTTCTATTGCACGTATTCCAAATTTAACTTTGTGTATATCGCCAAGAATAGGGACAAAGCTATTATCCTACCTACTATTTATAAAACTTACCATTTAATTAAAATATAATTCCACTAAGACGTTACCTTCTTTTAGAGCAATAATAAATAAGTATTTAGACAAATGGAAGACACCCTAGATATATAGTATACAGATAAAGGCATTACCTTTAAATGCTAAGCACCATACACCAAAGAACAAAATGGTAGAGTAGAACGATCTGGATAAACCCTTATAGAATAATTAAGGTCTATATAGCTAGAAGTATCCTTACCCCTATCTCTAGAACTAGAGGCTTTCCTTACTACTGGCTATACACTTAATTAAACACTAAATAAGCAACTAGGGTGGAAAACTCCATATAAGATCGCCTACGGAAAGCTACTATCACTTACCTATATATACGAATACGGTTGCGAGACCTATATGCTAAATAAACAAATTAGAAAGGGAGACAAGCTAGCTCCTTATACATTAATTAGACACTTAGTCGGCTATAATTTAACAAATATCTATTAAATCTGGATTCTAAGTCTGTATAAAGTTATTTAAACCAGAGATGTTATATTTAATAAGACCTTATTCTATAACCTTAAGGGTTAAAATATTGACTACCTACTAAGGAAAGTATTAGAAGACACTATCTAGGCGATCAGTCTACCAGAACCTCTCTATAAGAACAAATCTAAGGATAAATCTATTTTATATAGACCTACCTCAAATACAGATTAAACGACTATATTAAACGACTTAGTAGAGCTTCCTATAAAGGATATTAAACAGCTACTAATACCTAGCAGAATGGTATCTCCAGATCTGCCAGAAACAAATACTATACTAAAAGGACTTTAAGACAATATCTTAGATATAATTAAAACAGGTTCTACCTAGTTAAGCAGTTTACCAGAACTATTAAATACAGCTCTATAAGTTAATAAGGTCTCGGCCAATCCTTCTGCTAACCTTGTCCTACTAGAAGATTTCAAATGAACTTAACGTCAAGCGTACACAATAGCACTAGCCAATATACCTACCCTATTTAGTTACTACGCTGGCTTTACTATAGGACTAGTAAAGGACATTAACCGAACTAGATCCTCCCTATCTTAAGAAAATCTTCCACCAAAACCAAAGAATCTAAAAGAGCTAAGAAAGCACCCTTTAACTACTAGCTTTTAAAAGGCTATAGAAAAAGAATATAACAACCTAAAACGCTAAGGGACATTTGAGACTGTCCTAAAGGAAGAAGCAACCAATAACTAGATCCTTCCACTGAAATAGGTCTTTAAATATAAGTTTAACAGCGACGATTACCTTTAAAAGCTAAAGGCTCGACTATATGTCCGTGGAGACCTACAGATTACTAAGGAGGAGACCTATACAGCAACCCTAGCTGCTTAAATATTCCGTGCCCTTATGGCTATAGCAGCCGCATTTAATTTGGAGATTTAATAGTATAACGCTATAAACATATTTATAAATGCAAGACTAGATAAGCTAGTCTACTATTACTACCTAGAAGGCTTTAATCAAAACGAATATATCTTAAAGCTACTTATAGCGCTATACAGATTAAAAGTCTCACTACTACTTTGGTATAAAGAGCTTACTAGTATACTGGCTAAATTCGGGTTAAAGCCTATTTCAGGTACCAACTGCCTTTACACCAATAGACGACTTATTGTCTTCTTCTATATAGACGATATTGCCGTCCTATTTACCAAAAAGGACCTTTAAAGATTAGAAGAATTTGAAACTAAACTTCTACATTAATACAAGATCAGTGCACTAAAAGACCTACAATAGTTCCTAGGAATTCGAATTAAACAAGATTATGTAAGTAGAAAGCTCTGGCTCTACCAAGATTCCTATATTAAAAAGATAGCCAGTTAATTTAATATTTAACCAGGAAGATTTCCTAAGTCACTACTTTCTACTGAAGAACTGATTCTGTCCAACCAGTAAACGAACCCTTAAAGAACACTAGCCTATTAGTAACAAGTCAGTTCCCTTACGCACCTTACTATATTTAGAAGACCTAATATTATAAAGACACATTCTAAGCTAGCCGAATTCCTTATTAATCCAAATTGAAAGCACCTCGATGCATTAAACCAAGCCATTACCTATAGCCTTAGAATAAAATCTACAGCTATTAAATACTCTGGCGAAGTATTTGGAGCATACGTCTACTTTAAAAACCCTAAAGGAGAAGACGTTACCTTTTACGGAGCATCCAACGCAGCATTTACGGACTATAAAGAGACTAGACGGAGCTCTTAAGGATATCTATTTATCCTATTTAGAGGACTAATTAATTAGAAAGCAACCCTATAACAATTAGTAACTTGCTTAAATACTAAAGCAGAGCTTCTCTCCCTATCTACTACCACTATTAAAATCATCTGGTGGCAGCGCTTCTTTAAGGCAATCAGTCTTAATTTAGAACGCGATTTTACCCTACTATGCAACAATATACAGACTATACGACTCCTAAGACAGGATACACCAAAGCTTGACACCAAGCTACGACATATTGACGTCTATTAGCACTGGCTTAGACAGGAAGTCTAAGACAAAAAGATTAACGTATAATGGATCCCTATAGATAAGATGTCTGCTAACGGTCTTACCAAGATCATACTCTGTCAAAGGCACGAGGCATAGGTAAAGCAATTAAATTTAGTAGACATTTAACATTAGATCACTACTACAACTAATAAAGACTCTTAAGTATTACTCTGTACTATTTCTAAAGTTATATCTAAATTTCCTATTTTGGTATAGCTTCTATCTTCGTTTTATTTTCTACAGCTTTAACTACACCGTCAAATCTGGGGGGGATGTGTAACAGTTTACTAGCACTATACCAAGACCCAAGATCGTCGCCTAAGGGGCTCTAAGACAGGATCGACCCTACCCTTATATGTCTCGGATACGGTCAAATATTAAGTTATAGACTTCGGAGTTCGGGGTCTACTTTTATATATTTAGTTCACTTGATTTCCATAGATTTAGAATTAAGTCGCTTATTTAATTCTCCCATACTGTAAGCTTACACTCTTTCCCCTCTAAATTCTTTTTCCTTATTAAGGTTTTTTATAGGGTTTTATTAAGGCTTAAGTATATAAAGAATTGGGGACAATCCTTTTTAAAGGGGGGGGGCATTGTTAGGTAAAACCTAAGTAGATAGTTATATAGCCGTAAGGTACGGGCGACCTTAGAGCGACCCAGGGGTGACTCGCCCGTAAGGTATATGCGCTGCACATACCTAGGGAAAACCCTCCCTACCTCGTACACAGACTCCTCCTTTTCCCTTAAGGATTTGTCTGTCTATATAATATATCCTATTGTTCTATTATTGAGCTCCCTATCTATATCCTTATCTTATACTATATTAAATATAGAAGACGGAAGGTAAGGGGTTAACAGCTATAGGAATAACTATATACTAGGTTATATAAATAGAAACAATAGGCAATAAGCTAAGGGGACGCAGATGCCTTTCTAGCGTTCCCTACCTTTAATATTAGGAGGCTAAGCTAGCTACCCTAGGCCTTAATGGGCTAGAAGTGACGCCGCGTAATATTATTAAACTAAATAGAATATAAGGGATATAGGATATAAGGAAGAGAACGCCCTATAGAAAGACCCCTATAGATAGCTACAGTAAGCTTAAGACTAGGATAATTAAGAATTACACTTAACACGGTAAATATTATATGCTTAGCCGGCCTATAAGTGGTATATAGCCAACCAGTAAGAATAGGGGAAGAACTTAAGATAATAACGGATTTAAATATAAAAGAGCTAGTAGGAATACAAGATACGGAAATAGAAAGCTCTATATAAAATAAATAGCAGCTAGGGAGTAAATATAAAAGATAAAAGTTCTAAATATTCTAAAAAAAGTAGAAATAGAAGTAGCGTAGAAAGAAGAGTTAAAGGACCCTTATTAGGGATCCGCTACCTAACTATTATATAGTATAACTATGGTAATATAAATCACCGTCTCGCAAGGCCCCTACTAGATAGTCTAAACCTAGAAAAATACTATATCCTTACTATATAAAAGCCGTATTATAATACCTATATATAATTAATATACTACCCCTAAGGATTTTAGCTCCTATATAAACCAAAAGCAGCTATATCCGTATACTTTATAATTAGCAAGGCTATTAGCCTATCCTTATAGTTATAGTAGGTAGTTGACCTAGATATTATAGTTATAATAATCCATATATATAGGGGACCGGTATAAATTATTAAGACTTATAACCCTAAGGTTATAGGGGTACTATAAATAGAGAATATTATATTAGTAATAAGCTTACTAAAAATTAAAGGCATAGAGTCTATCCTATTAAGAGGTATAAACCTTTACTACCTATGGTAAAAGGGTATCTGTATTACTGCTAAATAATAAATAGAGTGCCTACTAAAAGCTATAAATATCTAAGGCCTTAAGCTGACTACCCCCTTAAAAGTATAATTAATCTCATATTTATAGACAATGGCCTATACTAAAGACTTGAAAGGTGCATCCCTAAAGAAGAATAGGCACTTACTTTAGACTATATCCTTATTTAAATATAGCTAAATCTAGATATTAAGGCGTAATTAAATAGCAAAAGATATATAATAAGGAAGCTTAAAATAAATAGCTTCCTTAATATAGTTAAGCAATAACTCTAAGACTTAGAAAAAATCTACCTAATACTAAACAAGTGAGGCTTACTGGCTACCCCTAAGGAAATTAACCAAAGACTAGAAAGGATTTAGGTAGCGATTAAAAATAGGCTAAAAGAGTACTGCCCAGTTTTAAAACTGGGCCCCTATACGTAATACGTATAGTCCGCATAATATATAACTTGTATAGCCAGCTAACGATAGGTAAAAAGGAAATATATAAGTAGCTATAACCCTAAAGACGAGAGACGATATAAAGACGTAAGAAACCAGTTAAATAATATCCTAAAAAAAGAAGTAAAGATTAACTAGAGATAGTTTATAAACGAGTATACTTCTAACCTAGGGTTAGGAAAAATTTATCAGCATTTTTATAGCATTTGGCAGTATATTGCGGCCAAATACGCATTTCGCGCATTGTAACGTGTAGCGTATAGTATTAACTAAGAAGCGGCATACTGCCGCATTTAATAGAAACCAACAACGCGGTGCAGCTAATTGCGCATTTACAGCTACCCAGGTAAGTAGTGCCTTTATTTTATTAAGCTTTTTTACACTTAATGCACAATCAATATATAATGCCCTCCTCGCGTATTCTATATATCTTACTTACTTTAAGCAATAAATAAGTCTTGCTCTTTCCGCGCACTTAATAGTATTTATATAATAAAGTCTTATAGGAAATGCTATGGTAGACTCGCTATTGGGCTAAGTATATAGGTAAATAAGAAGTTAATAATGTAATAACAAATAACGGGTGGAGTGGTTGCCTAACAGATTAACTCTAATTATATTTTAAGATTTACTCTAAGGAAAAGAACTATCTAGGTAGGGACTATGGTCCTTTAAATACACAACCATACTCCTAAGAAAGTTATTACTCTATCTACTTTATTTGCTCTATATACTCTATTATAGATCTTATATATTATATATATTATATAGATTGTACTACGTAACATCGTGTACTATTTCTTATTATATAGCTCTACTAGTTCTATCTTAAACCGTGCCCTTATTAACTAACTAGCTTATTCTAACTCTTCTTTAAGTAGTTATAATATTATACTTAAAGCGCCCGTAACACTATCTCTCTCCTCTTTATCTTTGTTCTTAAAGATTCCTAATATCTCTAAGTCGTTTATTTAAGGTTTAATATCCATCTGGTTAATTTAGTTAATGTCTTTACTTATTATATCTAAAGTTTCTTCTTCTTCTTTTATAGCTTATTAGTCTTATACCATTACTATTATATTGTCTTTTAGTGAAATAATGCCATCTCTATGTTTTTATTATGCGAAAGAGGGGTTAGTTTATATTACGTTAGCGAGTTCTTTATCTTAGCAACCCTCTTTATATTTAGAGTGCACTAAAGCAAATATTTGGTTATCTTATAATATTTGCTTGGTTTCTAACGCTAAGTATACGCGTCCTATTACTCTTAATAGTCTTTAAATACCCTTATTAATTGCTACTAGGGTTCTAGGTTTAATCTGCCGCTATAAAACTTAATAATAAATTATTGGTAGCGCTGGCTAAACTTTGTTATTTTTATAACGCTAAGTAAGAGGCTCCTATAGATATCTTCTTAGAGCCTTTAAGCCCCTAAGATTCTTCCTAATAGAGTATTATATATGTTATTTCTATTAGCCTATTTAGCGTCTAATAGGTTATAGGCCCTCTTACAGCTTTAATTAAAGCTCTATTAGCTGCTATTTTATTTCTAATTAACTAGTTAATACAAAGCTATGTGTCCTTAAATTTAGACATAGGTACGGTGCGATAGAAATTTATAATAAACTAATACGGAATAACGCTACGCACGATATAGTTAAACTAATTAATTACATATTATGGCGGATATAGTATAAAAAAAGAAGGAATACTATAGCTCCCTTAGGGCTGTTCCTCTATTAAAAGGGGAGAGTAATTATAAAGAATGGTATCATCAAATCGTATAACAACTTAAGCTTTATAGCCTTCTACCAATAATATAAGGTATGGCTATAGAGCTACCTTCGCAGACGGATAAGTATAGAGATTGGCGTTATAAATAGATAACGGGACTTAAGGTAATTAAAGACGTAGTATTAGAATTAGTTTGCGATTGACTTGCTATATTAGGTAAGCCGCGCAACTCCATTAAGGATTTACTTAATTTAATTTATTTACTTTATACCATATAAGGCCTCGTTTATAACTACTAAATATAGAACCATTAGCTTGACTTTAATCGCAAAGACTATACCTCGCTTAAAGCCTATACAGAAGCTTTTATCTTGGGTATAAAGAAATCAAATATAGTGTTAATGCTAATATTAAGGAAGCAGGCGCATGCCAGATTGCTTTACGCTATAGAGAAAGAGTTTCTAATTTAGACAGCTAATTATTAAAGGCAGCCAGAAGAGTTATAAGGGAGGACAACCTTATTATAATAGAGGAGCTAGTAAGTAACCTTATAGACAAGAGTCGTACTTAGCCAGCTACCTCTATAATGTCCTTAGTTATTAAGAAGCCACCTAAAGAAGATTAATTAGGACCTAATATAGAAGGATTAACATTATTAAGGAAGCCCAAGTTCTGCGTCCATTATAAGAATAGATATCCTAGTAGTAAAGAGAAGTGCTTCTATCTCCAAATAAACCTTTAACTCCTAGCGTGGAAGCCTTCTAATAAGGACATACTATATATAGATCCGCCCTAGAAATTGGAGGCAACTATACCGAACTTAAATTAAGTTAGGATAACGAGTAGAGGCTTAGTAGGAGGTCTATTCATTAGCAGCATAGCTATAGTTAATAATTTAGACGACAGCAATTAGGACAACTTGTTCCTTAACTTTTATTCCAATATTATAATAAGCAATAATTAAAGCGAGTTTATTAACTATAAGACCCTAGTAATACCTACCGCGATAGGAACATCTAGAGGGACTATCCATTATACAATCAGCAAAGGAATAGTACATATACCCTTACTAATGGACAACCTGCACAGTAGCTACTAAGGCCTTCTTTATATCCAAATTACCTTATAAGCTCCTCTTAGAGTCAGTCCTTAAGAAGCGCAAGTAGCTCTATATTAGGCCTAATCAGGAAACAGGTAGCCGTACAATTTAAAGGTACTTAGGTGATTTTATAGTAGGCAAAGCAACTTATATAAACGGCCTATACATAGTTTAATTGGCTCTAAAGCCTTAACATATTACGCACGCCTCCGTATAGCAACTCAATATCAATATACAGCATTAGCGACTTAGCTATATAGGCAAGGATATACTACAGAAGGTGGCTAAGATAGGCGACTTCAACCTTATAGGCACATTAACTTAATATAAAGCCTACCACCTAGCGTCAGCAAAGCGCTAGGTCTCTTAAACTATACCTATACCACCTCATCGTCCATTTAAACGCGTATATGCTGACACCTTCTACGTCACCCTAAAGGGAGTTAGGGGCGGTAAATATATGGCAATGTTTATGGAAGCGTACGCCAGATATGTATACGCCTACTTTAGAACTAAAAAGACGATTGCCGTAGAAGGGCTTTAATAGCTTAATAATCTAGTATATAACTAAACTCAATAATATATTAGCTCACTCGTAATTAATAGCGGCAAAGAGTTCGGCATTAAGGAGCTTACCAACTACACTAAATTAGTAGGTATAAACATACTGCGTATAGCTCACTATACCTCTAAGCAGAACAGAATACCTAAACGCATTAGTGGCATTATATTAGGCATAGCTAGATTAATAATAATTAAGGCAAATCTACTAGAACACCTATAGGACGAAGCTTGTAAGATAGCGATTTAAATTTAGAATAGAATACGTTATGGAAATAAGACCAGATTACCGTTTTAAATTAACGCTAAGTACTATAATTAGCCGTTTAAAATGCGCATACTAAATATATTATACCTACGACGTTACGGTACGACTGCCTATATATATATTAAAGGACCGGAGCATATACAGTTAAGGAAGCTAGCGCCGCGCGCTAAAAAGAGACGCCTGGTTAGTTATAAAGGCAATAATAGTTATATCTATTGTGTCTAGATACTAACTAAGAATAAGATTATACAATTGCGCAACATAATATTTAATAAGGCTCTAGATCTACCAATTGCTATACTAGAGAATAAGTTTACTATATAGGAGCCAGAGCCAGAACTACTACTAAAACCACAAGCTTTGACCACTATTATAGTTACTATAGTTACTTACCCTACTATAAAAGCACTAGAAGAAAAGGAATACCGTATAGAAGAACTAGAAGGACTCCATACTCCTAATTTAGTACTAGGAGAACTAGGTCTAAAAGGGTAATACCGTGGTTGTCTCCCTTATTAGAACTAGGTCCATTAACACAGTTAAATTGGTTACTAAGTTAGAGCTCCTTAATAAAGGTAGGGAACTCTCTAGCGTTAGCGCTAGCCTTTAAGAAAGCGATTAACCTATATAGAGACATATAACGGTACATCACTACATTTTAAATAACTAATGTATCTACTATAAAGGACGCAGAAAAGGCACTGCAAGCCTTTAAGAAAGTAGCCTAGAAATTAACTACTAATTCCCTTCTAGTAGGTAGGGAGACTATAATACCGTTAATTGCTAAAAGCGACGACAAGGACTATAACGATTAAGATAACATTAACTTAGATAATAATGGAGTCTACTAAATTAACTAATAGCTTAAGGGGGGTATAGATACAGAAGCTACTAAACTAGAGGAGCTTCCTGTTGGAGTAACTACTTATAGCTAAAAGAAGAAGGTTTCTTATATAGCAATTACATTCTTATCCTATATATAGATATAGCTGGCTTCTCTAGAACTTTACCTAGAAGCTCTATACAAAATTAAGATACCGCGAACGTTAAAGGAGGCTCTATAGTTACTAGAAGCTCCTTACTAGAGTTAAGCACTAACGGTTAAAATAACTTAATACTAGAAAGCTAAGATGTACTAGTTAGTTAAGAGACTAAAGGGCGTATAAGTGCTACTATTAAAGTTTATATTTAACCTTAAATATAATATATTTAAGGAGGTAATTAGGTATAAGGCATAGTAGGTTATATATGGTAACTACCAAGTGGCGAATATTAACTACGACTACACGTATACTGCGGTAGTGATCTTGACTGCGTATAGGATTCTACTGGCGTTAATTACGGTATATAACCTTAAGGCTTACTAAATTAATGTTATTATAGCCTTCCTAAATAGTTTTATAAGGAAGCACTCTATATACGTATAACAGCCAAAAGGATTTAAAGACAATAACTGTATGTTAGTCTGTCTATTACTAAAGGCGATATATAGCCTTAAATAAGCACCTCTGCTGTGGTATAATACCTTAACAGAGTATCTAAAGATAATAGAATTTAAGCCAATTAACAAAGATCCTTATATATTTCGATATCACAAACACCAGGACGCCTATCTCTGCTTATATATAGATAATATTATAATTACAGCGGCAATAATACTGGTAATTAAGGCCCTTAAGGAGCTCCTACGGAAATGATATAACATTAAGAACCTAGGAGAGCTTTAATTCTTCCTAGGGATTTATATAGTGTATAACCAAGTTAATTAAAAGATCGCAATTATGCAGGACGCCTATATGGCGAGAATCCCTAAGTCCTTTAAAATTACTAGAATTAACCCATAAGCAATATTAATGGCTACTAGCCTTTAACTAAGAAAGCGTTACCTAGATAACCTTGTAGATAAGGCCTATAAAAAGTAGTACCTAAAAGCCATTGGATCCTTTACCTAGCTCTTATATTAAACAAGGCCAGATATAACAATAGCCATAGGAAAGCTATTATAACATTTAGCTAACCTACCTAATAAACATCAACCGCATGTTAAGAGAGTATTTAGATATATTTAAGGCATAAAAGACTACGGAATAATATATAGTGGAAAGTAGTATACCTTATAGATAATTAACCTAGAGGCGTATGTTAATGCAGCTTACGGTAATAATCTAGATAATCGCAAACTAACTTAGGGCTAGTTTGTTAAACTGGCCGAAGCTCCAATTAAGTGGGCTTTAAAGAAGTAATTAATAGTGGCGATGTCCTCTATGGTAGCGGAGTACCTAGTAATTAAATCGGCAGCATAAGAAGTAATTAAGATCGCGAGCTTCCTAAAAGTTCTTAGCTATAACGGCACGGACCTAGCTCTAATTTAGATCTACACAGATAGTGCAAACGTTTAAGCACTTATTAAGGGCAAGCGGCTGGTGCTAAAGGAGCACTATGTTAATATTAAGCTCTATAAAATTAAGGATAATATTAAGCAGGGCAGGATTGAACTACACTATATACTGGGCGTGGATTAGCTAGCGGACGGCTTAACGAAGTCTCTACTAAAGAATGCATATAAGGTGTTTAAGACGGGTGTTAGAGTTACCAAAGTCTCCTAGGTTATTTAGTCCTAATTAGGAAATTATACTATAATTGGCGGAACCTCGGAATTAATGCTAATTGACTTAATTCCAATTTTTAAAGCTTACTAATACTACCTTTCAGCATGGCAGATGGGCGATTGAGCGTCATCAATTTTTATTTAAACCTTCCTTAATTGCATTTCTTACTCCTAATACTACTCCTATATATTAACCACAATCTTATAGAGCGTGGTATAGTTAAAGCCTAGCTTTTGGCTAGGCTTTAGCTACCCCTATATAGCCCTTAGGCAATATACCTAAGTAAGAAATAAAATACCCATTACGCCTTAGGATTTAGTGGACTTGGCAGAATATAGTAGAATGTGGCAGATTGTCGTTAGATTGCCGTAGATTGCTATCTCGCAGTTAGTCTTTTTTTGCTGCGTCGGTGGAAATAGGTGGACGTGTATAAGGTGTTACGGAGGTGTCCTATAATAGTACGAACGTTAATAATATAAATTATAAAACCGGGCCGATTAAAATATAGCAATATATTAAGGCTAAGTAGAATATATATTTTCTGTAGCAAAGATAAAGATTGCGGGCCTTAAATATAATATGTAACTTAAAGATAACCTTATTAGCCAAGGTTTTTAAAAATTAAAAGAACTTAAGGAGTATAAAAAAGGGCTACATTTAGGCTTTGTTACTAAAGTAGATATATCTAGTAACCCTTGGATTATTATAATTAAATCAAACAAGAATGGTGACTTTTAAAGTTTAGAGATCGTATTTAAGCCGACTTAGGCGCTGGAAGGCTTTAGAGAATTTCTAACTAAGCATATACCGTATTACAAAAAGGTATCCTAGAGAACAGTAAAGTTTTTAGCTTCTAACCTTACCGTTATAATGTCTTGTAAGATTTGCAGAGAGCCTTAAGTAGAGCTTCGCCTACGACCTTACCTAGACGTTTTCTATACTGCTTATATTAACGATATCTTAGTATATAGTAATAACCTAACTAAATATAAGAAATACGTTAACCTTATCTTAGAAGCTCCGCGTAGAGTTAACCTATAGTTAGATATATATAAATGCAAATTCTATAAAACGGAAATCTTATACCTTGGACTTATTATTTCTATAAACGGCATATAAATAGACCTAAAGAAAGTTAAAGTAATTGTAAACTAGCAAGAACCTAAGAATGTTAAGAACGTAAGAGCCTTTATAGGATTTACTAACTTCTACTAACGGTTTATTAATAATTTCTCTACCCTAGTTTTACCCCTTATATCTCTAACCTAAAAAAAATAAAGCCTTTATCTTTAATAAGGAATATAAAAAAGCTTTTACTTACCTAAAGGTTATATTTACTACTACACCTATACTCTAACACTTTAATCTAAACTAAATAAGTATTATAGAGGCTAACTTATCTAACTACATTACTAGAGGCATTCTGTCTTAATATAATAAGGAAGGAGTATTATACCCTATAGTATACCTCTTAAAATAACTAAGTTTAGCTAAATGTAATTACAAAATCTACAATGAGGAATTACTAGCTATTATTAGATACTTTAAGTAATAGCAACCTAAACTAGAAGGCGCTAGATTTCTAATTAAGGTTCTTAGCAATTATAAGAACTTATAATACTTTACAACTATAAAGTAGCTAAGCCACCGTTAGGCCTGCTAGTTAGAATATCTATTCTATTTCCGATTCTCTATTATATACTGCCTAAGTATTTAAGGTTAGAAGCCTAATGCCCTAACCTAATGCTTATAAGACGCGCTAAGACTAAAAGAAGTGTGTTCTTACTAAAATTAAACCCTACTTCGCCCTAAATTATTTAACCCTCCTACTAAAGATCTTATAATACACGTCCTTAAAATAACTAATTAATTAATTAAACAAATTATAATTAATAAATACCTAAATAATGAGTTTATCTAAGAGACGCTTAAGCTAATATAAGATAGTGTTAAACGCTCTAAAAAGATTTCTAAGTAAATATAAAGCCTATAGAAACCACTCGTACTACCAAAACCACCTAATTATCCCTAATTACATTAAATTTAAGCTTAAGCTCCTTAAATATATATACGACCTACTAGTAGCCGGTTACCTAAGCCAAAGAAAAACCCTAAAACTGCTCTAATAAGAATATTACTAGCTAAATATGCATAATATAATACGAAGGTATGTCTTTAGCTACTATACCTACCGACGAGCCAAAGCTTTATATAAGATATATAACGGCTTTTTAAAGCTACTGCTTATTCTAGACCAAAGATAGAAGGGTATCTTAATTAACTTTGTTATTAAACTCCCTATAAGTAAAGGCTATATAAATATTATAGTAGTTATAGACCAACTATCCAAAATAAGACACTTAATTGCCTGTCCTAATATGTTAACACCTACTATTGCCCAACTATTTTTAGATTATATATAAAAACTCCACAGACTCTATAAAACAATTATCTCTAATAAAGGTAGCTAGTTTATCTCTGTGTTTTAGAAAGAACTAACTACCTAACTCCGCATTAAAGCACTATTATCTATAGCATACTACCTAAAAACGGATAACGTATGTTACAAGCATGTCAGTTAGACAAGCATATCGGTCACCCCATCACCAAAACATAACGCGTCAGCTATTAACCACAATGTATCCACCTATAAACGCGCAATTATCCTCTAATAAATGCAATATCAATCTAGCTATCCCAGCTATTAAATCAGGTCAAATTACAAGTATGCAACGTGCCGTTACCACCTATAACGTACTAAAAAGCATACTAATTAATGCGCCGGAATAACTGCACGAAGTAATTGGTAACCCAGTTTAAAAAAGCTTACAACGCTTAAAGAGGAGGTGATTACTGAGCATATTCTTAACCTAGATTTAAGAGGATTTGCGCCTATACTTGCTGCTATACAAGATATGGCTAATAAACTGCTTACTGAGCGGGGTGCTAGTAAGGTGGGCAAACGCTAGCCAAATAACTTTGTTACGCGTACTCCTTTAATTAAAACACATATTAGTTAACCGTATAATTATTAGTAAGTGAAATACAAGGATCCAGAAGTTATTAGAAAGTGGTTTAGGCTTATAGAGGCTATAAAGGCGAAGTATGGCATTATAGATGAAGACACATACAACTTTAATAAGAGTGGCTTCTAGATGGGCGTTATATTAAGCTAGGTAGTTATTACAGGCATAGAGAGGCGTAATTAACTAAAGGCAATATAACCAGGCGACTGTGAGTGGGTGATAGCAATCTAAGGGATTAACGCAATAGGCTAGGCAATCCCACCCTTTATTATCCTAAAGGGCAAGCACCATCTCTCCACTTGGTACGAGGATATATTAAAGAATTGGGCTATTAATGTTAGTAAGAACGGCTGGATAATAAACGCACTTGGTATTAAATGGCTAGGGCACTTTAACAGGCATATAAAGGGTTAATCTCTAGGCGCGCGCTAACTGCTAATTCTTAACGGCTATAAAAGCCATAACTTGCTTAAATTCCTAGATCTCTATAAGGAAAAGAATATTATTGCTCTCTATATACTAGCTTATGCGTTACACCTACTACAGCCGCTAGATATAGGGTGTTTCCTACCGTTAAAGCGGGCGTACGGTGACGAGGTTAGGTGCGTAATCCGCAATCGCATCTAGCATATTAATAAGCTATCCTTCTTACCAGCCTTTAAAGCGGCATTTAAACGCGTATTTATAAAGGATAATATCTGCTTAAGCTTCTGAGGAGCTGGCCTAGTCCCATTTAACCCAGAGGCAGTGCTCTTAAGGCTTAATGTAAAGCTTTGTATGCCAACACCGTCCGCACTTAAAGATACCCTATAGGAATCTAAAACACCTAGCAATCCTCATAAGCTAGAGGCTTAATCTACTCTGCTTTATAATCGAATTTAAAGACACCAAGGTTCTTCGCCATCTTTAATAATTGCCTTAATAAAGCAGCTTACTAAGGGCGCTGCGAAGATGTCGCATAATATCGTGTTGCTACGCGATTGAGTTAATCAGCTTAAGAAGGCAAATGAGGCCGCAACTAAGCGTAAAGCACGTAAAAGAAAGCGGATTTAGCAGAAGGGAGTATTAACAGGTAAGAAGGGCTCTAAATTGGCCGCTTAAAAAGTTGGGGATGCAGTAAAAGGTAATAAAAAGCGTAGGGAGGAGTCTCCCGTAGATAGAACTATAGCGCAAAAAAGGCGCTGTAGGCGCTGTGGAGAGTATAGGCATAACGCGCGAACATGTTAAAATAATGTAGAAGATATAGAATAATCTAAGATATTTAGGATTATTCTATATATCTAGGTATTGTGGAGTTAGTTGCATATTACGTCGTGTTTTGGTAATAAGGTAACCGATATACTTGTCTAACTAACATGCTTATAATATATGTTAGTTAAATAGAATGTGTAAATGCTATAATAGAACAATATATTCAGATATACACGTCGTATCTATAGGATAACTGGATAGACCAGCTTATATTCGCCAAGTTTACTATAAATAACTCCATCTTAGAAACTATAAAGGTCTCCCCATTCCTAGCCAACTACGGCTAGCATCTATAAATAGGTTTAAAACCCTTTAGTAATATTCCTTACCCCGCCTATTATGCCTTATAAGTTATAGAAGTAAATAAATTTATAAAGAAGATGGAAGAACTATAAAAGTTCCTTACTAATAAAATAATATAGGCCTAATTGGTCTATAAAGCCGCAGTAAATAAAAACCGAACCCTAGCACTAGCCTACTAAATTAGTAACTTTATTTAGCTAGATATAAGAAATCTAAACACAAAATGACCTACTAAGAACCTTAATTAGAAGAACGCTGGCCCTTATAAGGTTAAAAAGGTTGTCTTTCCTTATGCCTACTAATTAAAGCTCCCTAATACGGTTAAAATCTACCCTATATTCCATACGTTAGTCCTCTATCCTACTACCCCTATATTAGACGCCCTGCCTAGACAAATCCAAAACCCTCCTCTACTAGTTAAAGTAGATAGTAAGGATGAGTACCTTATTAAAAGAGTTAATAATATTAAGTATAATAAATGGAAATGCAAATATATATACCTTATAAAATGGAGAGGCTTTATTAAGCCCTTATAGGAACCCATTAACTCTATAGGACTTATATAGGCCGTAAAAGACTTTTACAAACTCCACCTAAAACTACTATAGCCCTATCTTGCAGAAGCTTAAGTTTAAAAGGGGTACTATTATGGGACACCTCTGTAACACCTTATATACATTTACCTATTTCTACTAACGTAGTAAGAAAAGACCAACCACAAGACGGCAATTTAATAGTAATATGCTGGCAATCTACAGCAATCTAACGGCAATCTGCCGCATTCTGCTATATTCTGCCAAGTCTACTAAATTCTGTTAAGTTTTGCTAGGACCATTACTTAAACCTTACTCTACTCTGTATATGTGTTAACTAAGCAACCAAACTAATAATATATACTCTTTCTTCCCGTTTCCTTATTTTCTTCTTTTATATAATATCTCAACTTTATTACACAGTTTATATATATAGCTTAATAATACCTACTTTGTTATATATAACTTGTTTTCTTTACTTATTATAGTAATAACGATATTCTTAGTTTGTATCCGTAATTTGCCTTAAAAGGTAATATGCCTATCCCTTCCTGTGGTGTTACATTATATATAAACTATATAACTAGTAATAACAATACCCAATTATTTTATACGTGATTAATATAATGCCTTAGATACTATTTTAATGTCTAGTTTAGTCTTTCTATTTAACCGTCTGTCTATAGGTAATATACTATTGACGTTACTGCTTAAACCCCTTATTTGGCTAAGAATACCTCCTAAAATGCTGCTATAAATCTTAAATCTCTATCTAATATAATTTTTATTAATGCTCCATGTCTTATAAATACTTCTTTAATATAGATTCTAGCCACATCTTCTGCTAATATTTTTTCCGTGTATACTATAAAGTAGTCCTACTTAGTTAACTTGTCCACTATTACTAAGATTATATTATAATCTTATCTAGTAATAGGATCTTTTAACTTTAGCAACTTTATAATAAAGTTCTATAATATAACCTCCCATAGTCTTTCTAGTATCTTAATAGGTTATAGCCCCCTATATAGCTTATGCCTTATTAGTTTATTTCTTTAGCAATCTAGATATTCTTTTATATCTTATCTTACTAATCCCTAGATTCCTTAAATAATATACTCCTCTTAGAGTCTTAATACTAAGCCTATAGCTCTGTTATATCCCTAAGTCATTCCTTTATAAAAGTCTTTTATAAACTCCTTTGCAATTCCCTTTAGTACGTATATAGCTTCTTAGTACTTATCCTATGCTTCTTGGATCTACTGTAAGTATACACTCTCTAATATCCTATAGGTCCTCTCTTTTCTTAATACTATAATTTTGGAATAATTATACCTAATTAATCCGTCTTCGTCTTTGCGTAATATTGCCCCTAATAGCTTTTCTTTATTTTATAATTTTACCCTTTAGCTAAGTGCATCTACTCTTACATTTTTAATACCCTTAGTATGCTAAATTTTAAAATAATATTCTGCTAGTATCTCTGCCCATCTAACCTATCTTTATTTTAGTTCCTTTATCATTAGGAATCCTGTTAGGTTCTTATAGTCCATTTTAACTATAAATAGTCTCTTTATGCCTTGTAAGAATGCTCTCTATTTTTTAAATACTGCAACTATACCTAGCAACTCCTTATTATAAATGTTATAGTTTAATTCTACTAGTGTTATCTTTTAATTATAGTACGCCACTAGATGCCATCTGTCTTAATATCTCTATAGTAAATATACTCCTAGTGCGAAGTCTAATGTATTGGTTTCTACAACTATGTCTAGCTATAGTTAATAAATCTTAAAAATCGGATCCTAGGTAAATAACTCTTTAAGTTCCTAGAACAGCTTCTTCTATTTACTTTCCTATATCTATAGTTCCTTCTTTTTTATAAGCCTTATAAACAGCTTAATGTTCTTTAACTAATATACTATAAACCTCCTATAGTAGTTGCAAAACCCTAAAAACAATCTTAACTATGTAATGTTCTCTAGTTTCTGCCAACTTACTATAGCTTTTACTTTCTTTAGGTCTATGCTAATTTTGCCTAGCTTGATAATAAATCTAATTAAATTAGTCCTTCTTATAAAGAACTTGCATTTCTTAATTGCTACTGGTATTTTTTTCTTCCTATAGTCTCTTTAAGACCTATTTAAGGTATCCCTCGTGTTCCTGTTCGCTTATTAAGTAGATAATAATGCTATTTAGGTATACTATAACAAACTCATCGAGGTGTTCTCTTAATACGCTATTAATTCGTTTCTAAAATATTGCTAGTACGTTTATAAGCCTAAACTACATAACCAATAGCTTATATAGTCCTTCCTTTGACCTAAAGGCTGCCTTCTATTTATCCCCTTCCTTAATCCTAATCTAATAGTATGCCCACCTCAGATCTATCTTTATAAAGATTTGCGCATTGCCTATCCTGTCTTAGATCTTGCTAATTAAGGGTAAAAAATACCTATCCTTTCTTATGGTGCTATTTAACTGTCTATAGTGTCTCTCCTACTACGCAGTGCACTAGCCGCCAAAAATTTGGCCATATAGGAGATAAATGCTCTACTAGAGCCTGTAGATTTTGTGCGGCTGCACATTTATCTAAAGACTACTCCTGTTCTACCTGTATAATAATAGGCAAGCCCTATAAGTATACTACCCCTCTTTGCTAATAGTAAGGACTGCGAGATTCTTAAAGCAGCTAGGCTAGTAGGTAATACTAGCTTAGAAGGTTGTAGTAACTTAGTATTTTATTAAGGAACTATAAACTTCTAGTTTAGGGGTTTATAAACTACTAGGATATAGCTACTAGTATATATTAAGCTGCCTAGAAAAGATTCATATATATAGAACTATAGCGCTATAGCCTAGAGGCTGCATACGCAGTATTGTACGTAGTATAATATAATGGATATAAAAAAATAAAAATAAAATAAAAAAACCGTCTATAGTTAATGCACATCCTAAGTTTTCCATTTTTCTTTAGTATAAACAATACTAGATATCCCGCTAATGACTGTAATAATCTAATATATCCCTTTTATAAGTTCTCTTGGATAAACTCCTTAAGTGCTACTAACTTAGTTTTAGTAAGCTTATAGATTAGAAAAAACCTTAGACTTATTCCTAGTTCTAATTCTATCTTATAGTCCTATACTATATACTCTAATAGCTTTTTACTCTCTAGGCTCTATAACTTTTCGCTATACTTATACTATCTCTTTAGTACATAACTTAAGCCTCGCTCAGTCTCTTTATATATTGCTCCGACTTAGTACTATACCATCTTAGTTTATTATTATACTTTGCGTTATTAAGTATCCCTAATATTAACCTAATCTATAACCCAATCGATTTTTAGATTATATTCCTATAACTAAGGCATTCCTAATAGTAGGATATTAAAAGACATCTTAATCTTTCTTTCTTTGATAGTTAACTAAATAGGTCCTATTTCTAGATTAATAATGCCTCCTCTATAGGCTATTAAATCTCCTAAAATTATTATTAATGGGTATAAATGTTCTTTCTATCTGTATGGTAACCCTATCCTTTTAACTGCTATTAGTAATATATAGTTTCTTATTGCTCCACTATTTACTAATACTTTAAACTTTTAATCTTGCTAACTAACTTGTAAATTTAGGTATCGTCCTATAATTCCTTTAAGGGTTTAAGGCTCTACTACTAGCTCCCTCTAGTCCTATAGGCTTCCGCTTTTCCCAACTATTAACTATTAGATCTTAACTGTACTTAGTCCTTCTATAGCCAATACTTAGTTCTCTTCTTATCCTTAATATACTATAGATAAGTATTCTCTAGACACTCTCACCACTATTATCTTTTTAAGTATTCTTTCGTAAGAAATCTTCCTAATTAAAGTATTAAGTCGCCTAGTTCTTAAACTTCTACTAGGTGCCAACTATATATATATTTAGCGTTTCTATACCGCTTTTCATCTATTATCTAATATATTCTTATTAAATACTTGCAATATTTATTCTTTGGTGTCCTATGCATATTATATATATTATCTATATATACAATCTACGCCAATGTGTAATACGCTAAGTGTTTTAGGTTAACTCTTAGCTTATCTTCGCTCTTAAGTTTAAACCTTTCCCGTATTAATCTAAATACTACTATATTATTTACTAGTACTAATATCTATATTATTTCCCTCTAGTCTACAGTCTATTCTTCTAGATTCTTTAATATTATAATTAATGCCCCTCTAATATAGCTTGTCTATCTTTCCAATATAGCTTAATAAAAAGCTAGAGGGAATAGCGCTAGAGCTAATGTCTAGAGCTAAAGAAGCCGCTATTAGTTTTGATATTAGCAAAACAGAGCTTATACACTTCTATAGTAAGCGTACTACTATAGAAGAAGGGCTAAACCTTGAAGACATAGAAATATCCCCTAAATCCCTAGTTAGGTGGCTAGGGGTATTTCTAGACTCTAAGCTTACTTTTAAACAACACGTAGAAATAAAAATCTCTAAAGCAAAAACAGCCTTCTATTTAATTAGAAGACTAGGCAATACACAAAGAGGTCTATCTCTACAAGCTCTACGACAGCTCTATATAGCTTGCGTTACTACTATAGCAGACTATGGAATACAATGCTGATAGAAAAGTAAATCTACAGACTACCTACTAGCTAGGTACCAATCTCTACAAAATAAGGCCCTAAAACTAGTTTTAGAAGCGTTTAGAGGATCTCCTACCCAAGCTATGGAAATCAAGGCCTCTATTCCTCCTCCTAGAATTAGATTTGAAAAGCTTTGCAATAGCTATACATTAAGAATCCTAAAATTTAAAGAAAACCACGCAATTAAGAAGGCCTATATAGAAGAGATTGATAAGGATAGGGAGGAACTAGCAACTAGTTCTAGTTCTAGCTCTAGCCCTAGAAACTCTACTATAAGGCACCTTCTACAGCCAAAAACTTAACTACTATCTCTAGCTTCTAGAGTTCAGCAACTAATTCAAAATTGGAAAATAGAGAGAAT
>Ga0307507_10003311_pt1 | contig 31585 bp, 10 predicted proteins | sample 7_EM_MG_FD_207223 | JGI IMG/M metagenome (GOLD analysis project Ga0307507, IMG submission 207223) | Populus trichocarpa ectomycorrhiza microbial communities from riparian zone in the Pacific Northwest, United States - 7_EM | ecosystem: Host-associated > Plants > Roots > Unclassified | place... | reverse complement strand
CCCCCTTTACGGTCCGTGGGGGTGTCCACTGGTTAATTACGGCCGTTTTCTCTAGGTTGGCCTTAATTCCGTCTATACTAATAATAAAACCTAGGTACTTTATACGCTTAACACTAAATTCTAACTTCTTAATATTGGCCTGGAGACCAGCCTCGCGGAGCCGTTATAGGACTTTATAGACATGCTCCTCGTGTTCTAGCTTATTTTTAGAGTAAATTATAATGTTATCTAGGTAGGCCGTATAGAAGTTGTTAAGGTAGTTAAAGAGTATATTGTTTATATACCGCTAGTACATAGCTAGTCCGTTAGTTAGTCCAAAAGGAAGTACCTTATATTTATACATTCCGTAATAAGTTCAAAATGTAGTAAGCTCCTTAGACCTAGGGTCTATTCTAATTCGGTAAAAGGCCTAGCGGATATTAAGCTTTGTAAAGACCCTAGCTCTACTTATTTAGGTAAGAGTCTTATTAAGTAAGGGTAGTGGATAGCGGTCCTTGCGGGTTATATTATTTAGCTTATAGTAGTTAATATAGAAGCGCAGTCCTCCATTTAGTTTTTTAGCAAAGAGAATAGGCGAGTTAAAAGGGGCTTGGCTAGGCTTAATAAAGCCCTTATTAAGATTATCAATAAGGTACTGCTTTGTGGCCTATAATTTAGTAATAGACTATAGGTAGAAAGGGCTAAAGCTAAGGGTACTTCCCTTACCTTAATTGATTTTAATCTTGTAGTTATATAGTTAGTAAGGCAGAAGTATATCTAATACTGCCTTGGAGAATACGTCCTTGAATTTCTAGTGTTAATTAGGTAGTTCTTATTCTACTAGTTCCTTATCTATAAGCTCGCTTTCCTATCCGCTAAGCTCGCTTTCCTTTTCCTTAAGCATTTAATCAATTTCGTATAGGCTAGTTATAAAGGTAACGGTATTAGGCTGAACTAAGTTCTGGTAGAATTCTATAGCGCCAATACAGCAGATATCGACTGGTGGGAGGTCCATAGGTTTCTTTACAGACGCTTATTGGGCCGTATCTTGCGGTATAGGGTGTATAGTCTTCCTTAGCTTATGTTCTATTTTCTATAAGTTATCCTTTCTGTCTATTAGCTTAGTATAGCGTCTAATGTCCCTGGTTTTCCTTTGGGGCTGCGTAGGGCCTAGGTTCTCCGTAGGGGGCTTAGCTAGGTCACTACTAACTTCCTAGGTCTCTGGTGCGGATGGCGTAATATATATAGTCTAGGGGCGGCGTAGTATACGGATCCGTTAAGGATTAAGATGTATATCCTTTTTAAAGGCCTAGTCTTTGCGCATAGTATTGGCCTGGTAAATAGTATTAATCTAGGGCTGTATAAGGTTTTCCATTGTAATGCTGATTTCTTTTATAAAGGAAGGGGTTGGGGGTAGGGTTTTAGGCTAGATAAGCCATTTATTCCATACGTTGAGCTATAAGCCTAAATAGGCTAGCTATTTTCTCCCTATAATTATATCGTGGCTCCTAAGGTCCGTAATAAGAAAGGGGACGTTATACTGCCTTTATCTGTTAATGCGGAGGTAAATCTGTAAGATAGTTATAATGGGTGGCCCTATTTGTCCGTTATACCCGCGAATAGGAATTGGTTTGGGCAGTTCTTTAAGGGGTATATTTAAAAAGTTAGCCAGCTTTACGGCACACTGGGTGTCTATTAAGGTAAAGGCATTTGCTTTAGAGTTAGCTAAAGTAGAGGTTAAAACTTAATATCTATTACGGAATAAGGTATAAGGGATAGTGCAGCTTTTTCTACTAACTAGCCGACCTAGATTAATATATAATATATTAATCCCTTTTAACCCTAGAGAGAAGTCTTCCTCTAGGGTTCCTCTTTTTTTAACTTTATACTATCCTCCTAAATTAACAGAACCTTGCCTATTTTTGCCTTTGTCTGGCAATTTTTTATAAAGTGGTCTTTCTAGCTGTATAAGAAGCAAGCTCCTTAATTACTAAAGGCCTGTTTATAGGGGTTGTTGTATATAGGCTAAGTGTGCGCCGGACCCGTAGCAGGACTAGCTATATAGCTAGCTGCTAAATTAACGGCGGGCTGTATAGCTGGTGCTATAGGAGTTACAGATCGTGCTAGGGTGTTACGGGCCGTTTATAAAGTGCTTATAGTCTAGTTTGGAGAGTTTCTAGCTTTATACCGCTTAGATCGTGCCTTAATTTAATAGAGGCCTTAGTTAATAGCTAGGCAGTGGTCCGTAAGTACCTTTAGCGTCTGTATAGTAGTAAAAACTGGCAGTACGGCGCGCTGTAGGTCTAGGGTAAGCTTGTCAAAGAGGTCTAGCATTAGGTCTTTATAGGGAATTTGGGCTTAGCTGGCTAGGTGCAGAAAGCAAGTCTAAAAGGCTAAAAAGGTCTCCGTTATCTTTATATTAAGAGCTTTGTAATTAAGGCGGGCGTTTTATGTCTTAAAGGGGTCCTTATAAATGGAAGACAGGTAGTTAACCATCTCTTCTTTAGAGAGGAAGGGGTCTGCCAAGTCCTAGGCATATTGCGGACGTAGATGCGTCTATACGTCCCCGCCAGTACGGCCAAAGACGTAGGCCATTTTAGCTTGGGTAGTAGGGAAGTGGTCTGTATTAACTTTAAGCTTATTTTATAGTTAAAGCTTCCAATTGTTAAATATAGGGTTAGTTCCGTCTGTAAGTAATAGGGGGTCCGCAACCTTTACGGACCGCGATGATGCTGATACTATACGTTGGGCTAGGGTTTTAAGGACTATAGCAAGTCTCTAGGTGTTTAATAACTCCTTACTAGGTGTAGGGGTGTCTCTGGTTTTAAGCAGCTCTTAAAGCCGTTTAATTTTAGTATTAGCTGCTGCGAGCTCTTCCTAGGGGGTTAAAACGGCGACTGTTTTACTATTGGAGGTATTTGCAGGTCCTGCAGCGGCTTTGCCGGCTGCTGTATTTCTTGGCATAGTGGTAGGGGTATTAGGTAATTTCTGGTGTTTATTTATTTTCTAAGGGTTCTAGTCCATGCGTGTCCTATTCTTAGGTTTCGCGTTCTGTTTATGTTCTTTTGGTTCTTAGGGGTCTGTCCTATCCTTATGGTCCTAATGATGTCCTTAGGGTCCTATTCTGTGTCCTTTGTAGATATATTTGAGTTCCTTCTTAGGAAAAAAGAGTAGTTGAGCTTTAGATAATGTTAGCGACTTAGTTAATTAAGGCACGAGCACGGCATAAGGGACGCGCAAGCCTGTACAATTGGTAGTCTATAAACGAGGATCCAAAGCTAGAGAAAGGAAGGGAGAAGAATAGCAGCGCTGTGCAAAGTTTTATGCGGTCCTCTAGTTACGTGGACTTATGTGACTTGGCGTCTACTATAACGTCTACCATAATCCACCGTTTTCCACCAGCGCCGTAACACTAAGGGTATATAGCTCTTGCAGAGAACAAGACGTTGCGTAAAGAAGAGAAGGGAATATAGGAAACTTATAACTAAATATTTAAGGTCTTAGCAGTAGACGCGTAGGCACAAGCCTACGCGGATTTTAATAGGTTTCAACTAAATTCCATTACATTAGTGGAACTTAGTGGAATTTAATCAAGTTGGCAGAATTTAGCAGACTTTAATTAACTTAGCAGAACTTAGCAGAATTTAATTAAAGCGTTAGAATTTATCTGTTAAGTGTTTTACTAAGATATTTCTACTGTAACTAGGCTAGTCCCGTTACAGTAAAAGATATATAATAAGGAAGCTTAAGATAGACAGCTTCCTTAATATAGTTAAATAATAACTTTAAGACCTAAAAGAAATCTACTTAATACTAAATAAGTAAGGCTTATTAGCTACCTTTAAGGAAATTAACTAAAGACTAGAAAGGATCTATGTAGTAATTAAAAATGGGCTAGAAGAGCACTGCCTAGTCTTATAACTAGGCCCCTATATATAATATATATAGTCCGTATAATACGCGGCTTTTATTGCCAGTTAATAATAAGCAAGAAGGAAATATATAAGTAGCTATAACCCTAAAGATAAGAGATAATATAAAGATATAAGAAACTAATTAAAGAATACCCTAAAAAAAGAAGTAAGGAATAACTGGAGATAGTTTATAAATAAGTATACTTTTAACTTAAGCCTCCCCTATAATAAGGGCCTTTAGGCTATAGCAAAATAGGTAAAGAAAAAGGTAGGGCGCCTAGTAGAAGATCTATACCTACTACCCCTATAAAGAGCAGGGGAGTTATAGGCTACTAATAATAATAATAAAAAGGTAAAGATTCTTATAGAAAGGTTCTTCCCTTAACTAGCTCTAGCAGACTTTAGTAATATTATAGGTAAAACACTAGTAACTTGCCTATAGGTTAACAACAATATAATAATAGAGGAAATAACCAGAACTATTAGCCGCTTTTTAAATAATATAGTACTAGGACTAGATAGGATACTAAATAAGGCCTTAAAGATCTGTGGACTACTTATAGCACCTTAGCTTGTAGATATAGCTAGAATATGCTTTGCTATAAGCTACTACCTATAACTTAGAAGATCTATAATAACGGTTATCCTATAAAAAGAAGGTAAAGTAGACTACTTAATCCTAGGAAGCTACCGCTATATTACCTTAGAAAACACCCTTAATAAGATCTTAGAAAGGGTAATAGTGGACTATATAGCAGATATAGCTAAGGAATACGCCCTACTATTATAAAGTTAAATAGGGGTAAGAAAGAACCACTTAATACTATTAGCACTTATATTACTTGCCGCCACTATTAAATCTATATAGGCAATGTAAAGGGACTTTATAGTATTAATGCTTAGCCTAGATATTAGTAGTGCCTATAATAATATACCCTATAAGCGCCTCTTATATATCCTTAGGGTAAAGGGCTTCCTAAAATAGATTATATAATTTGTTTAAGGGTTTATAGGCTAGAAAGAAATATTACTAGTCTTTAGTAGATATTAAAGCCCCCCTATTGCAGTTGTAATAGGAATACTATAAGAATTACCCTTTTTACCTATACTCTTCCTTTTTTTTATAAGCAACTTATTTAAGTTCTTTAAGGAAGGGGTGACCTAGGGGATAGTGTAATAAGACTAGCCTAGTTATAGTAGAAATGTCTTAGTAAAACACTTAACAGATAACTGTGTAAAACTATTTATAACTATTTACAACTGTTTATAACTGTCTACAACTGTCTATAACTATCTATAACTATCCGCAATTATCTACTATAATTTACCGTTTTCTACTAAGTTCTGCTAACTAGATTAAATTCCACCAAATTCTACTAATATAATGGAATTTAGTTAAAACTTATTAAAATCCGCATAGGCTTATACCTACGCGTCTACTGCCAAGACCCTAAATATTTAGTTATAAGTTTCCTATATTCCTTTCTCTTCTTTATATAACGTCTTATACTCTATAAGAGCTATATACCTATAGATTTAGATAGAATTTATATTATTCCTTTAAATCTTCCCTAAAGCCTCTTTGCGCCCTTATATTATGTTACATTAAAACAACTACTATTAAAATGGTAAATAAACCCAAATCCCTTTTAATAACTATAAGTATTATAACCCTAGTTAGGGAACAGTTAACTATAATATAATAGGCCTTTATGGACGCCTTAGCTCAGTAGCGGGCTGTACTAAAAGCCTAGCACTAGCGATTAATAGAAGTACTCCGCAAAGAACTCTGTAACATTAAGGTATTTACATTATAAACCCTAACAGCAACACCTATAAATAAGATTAAAATGACAGTACCTAAACCTAATACGTTAAATGCGAATACTAAACTAGTAATAGTAGCTTAACCTATACTTATAGCGAACCTAGTACCTACTATAAAATCTAAAAGGCTCCCTAATCCTCTAATGTTTAATAAAAACTAAAATAACTTATGTCCCTTTGTAACCAAGCTCCGTCTTAAACTTTTAATAAACTATAATTAATACCCTACTAAGGCTAGCAAGGTTAGCTATAAAATGTCTTATTTAAGTAAGGACGCTATATAAACTATAGATCTATTCTTCCGTAACGGCACTTTTATTAATTTTAAAACCTTTATCTCTCTGCTAGAATAAATATATAATAACGCCAGCTGTAAACATATAGCTGTTACTAAACTTAAAAACCTATAATAATGGAACCAAGACTTTACCAGCTTCTTTTTAGAATTTTTAGGTCTTATTAGTAAGCTAGATTAGAATAAAGCCGCTAGAGTTGCTGCTCTTTAATAAGCTATTTTAGATAAGATTAGAGCCTAGTTAGTAGGTAGAGAACTGCCAAAAGACCTATCCAAATTTGCTATAATAAATTAATAAATTAATAAGGACCTTTAATATAATAAACAGACTTATTCTCTAAAGCTAACTATACCTTATATTTAAAACTTTATAAAACCTGTATATACCCTAAAGCGCAATCCATCTCTAAAACCTAAAAGCCCTATATATAACCCTATAGACCTTAATGCCGCTTAATTCTATACACCCTTAGGAACCAATAAATAAAGAACTTAAGCTATAAATGGAGAATGCTTTAGATGCGGTAAAAAAAGGATATATTTAAAAGTATTGCTAAACTTACCCTTTTAAAAAAAGTCCGCTATAGTTCCTTCTAATCCTTAAGCTATACCTAATCCTTAAATTATACCCGTTTTTTAAGTTATACTTATTCCTTAAATTATACCCAATCTATAAATTATACTTAGACGCCATAAAGTATCTTACCTTTAGTTAACTTGGAAAATGAATTATCCTAAGGCCAAGTCGCGCCTTAGGATAAAAAGTGGAAGAGTATAAGTATCTAGGCTCTTCTAGCGCTAATACACAACATAATTCCCTTAATATACTTAGCAAAATTTAAATACTTAGAAAATAAAAGGAAGTATAAATCCTTATAGATAGCGGAGCCACTAGTATAGGCTTTATTAATACGAACTATGCAAAAACTTAAGGCCTAAATTTAAAGAAACTTAATAAGCCTTAAGGCCTATAAGGCTTTAATGGCAAATCCTTAATATATAGCAAAATAACGCACTACGCCCTAGTAAAAATACGGATAGGTAAATACCTTAAATATATCTCCCTGTTTATAATACCCTTAAAGTAATATAAAGTTATACTTAGATATAGATGGCTAAAACAACATAACCCCTTAATTAGTTGGGTTAAAGAAATGCTAAAGTTCTATATAACTTACTGCTAAAGTTATTACTTAAAAAACTAATTACCCTACAAATATACACATAACTATTTAAATTTAAACTAATATAAATTACCCTTGCTACGAACCTTAAGCCAATATAATAAATCTATAACTGCTAATTATAGTAAAGAATGCAAAGATGTTACGTTAAAACCTTTTAAATTTTGTATAATATAGGCCGTGCCTTTTATCTTATTAGCAAAAAGATAAGATTATAAAATCTTTACTATAACTATAGAAGATATTAAGAAAGTACTAGAGCTAAAATAGTATCCTAATCCTTAACCTTTTATACCTAAATGTTACGGACAGCTTAAGTACGATATTACGACTACTTGGAGAGGAGTCGGCGGAAGCTAGTTGGTTAATACAGGCACGGTCCAGGATGGATCCGGTGGAACCATGTGACGAGGAATAGTAGCCGAGGTCACGTGATGTGATCTATATAATCTGTGTAATCTATGTGATCCGTGACGGAGTAGATAGAGCACACGTACCTTATAGAGCAAAGGGATTTCTTAGGAGTATGGTTGTGTATTTAAAGGACCACAGTCCCTACCCAGATAGTTCTCTCTTTATAGTGAATTTTAGAATACAATTAGAGTTAATCTATTGGGCAACTACTCCACCAGTTATTGTTACGTTATTAACTTATTATTCTTACCTATATACCTAGCCTAATAACGAGTCCACCGTAGTACTCCTATAAGGCTCCGTTATATATTTACTACCAAGGTTACAGTACTAAACAGTAAGAAGTTGAATAACATGCCACCCAAAGCACTAGTTATAACGCCATTAACGGCAGCCACAACCTTAGGCTTAGGTGGAGATACCAGCATGGCTAATACGGATTTATAATTGGTCATAAGAAGTCAGTTATAGGAGATAGCTAATTGTTTCTCAGACAACAATAAGGTACTTAAAGATCGTATTAATGGCATTGGAGCAGCAAAGGTTAAGTTACCTTTAATTAAACGGTTCTTAGGAGAGAAGTTGAAGCTTAAGGGGTTTCTTATATAAATGCACTTTAAGGTAATGCAGGAAGGAGCAAAGCTAGTAACATCTATGGATCAGGTAGCATACGCAGGACTGTTTTTAATAGGAAGGGCACTAGAGTAGTTTGAACTTTACCTCACTAAGATACAGATAAATGGTATAATAACTACTAACTAGGATGTACGGTATATGTTTTTAAGTTGGAATAGGTTCGCGGAACAGTTGACGCAAATATTTAGAGACCCTAAAGCAACCACTACGGTAGAACAAAAGATTTGGAACCTAACATAACGCACGTTAGTAATTAACTACATAGCACAGTTTTAGACACTTGCAACGCAAGTTAAGTAGAATAATAGGGCACTTATGGCATAGTATAAAGAAGGACTTAAGGCTAAAGTCCAGGACGCAATTATCCTAATAGAAGATACAGACACCCTAAGGGAATTGATTAATTAAGCAATTAAGATTAATAATAGGATCTACCAAAGGGAGCAGACTAAGAGAGGTTAGGACAGAGTTCCATAGTTGTATAAGGCGTAGAGTACGCAACGACAGATATAGAGTTAAAAACTATGGAATAGCATAGAGCTAATGGACCTAAGTGGTACCAAAGAGTCTAAAAGATAAATAAAGAAACTATGGAAACCTAGAGGTTAAGAATCTAGTGATTATAGGACTAAGGAGTAGAGGCTAAACCAGGAATTGCAATAGCAGATAACATTTAGGCGGACTCTACAGCAAAGTTAGTGGTTTAGAGATAGAGCTTGCATAAATTGTAGAAAGAAAGGTTATTTTGCTAGAGACTATAGAGGTGGTTAGAGTAACTACGCAGTAAAGGGAACTAGACTGGCAGGAGACACGTACGTATAAAGGGATAATGGTGCACTGCAAGGAACAAAGAATGTTCAATTAACAGTTTTATATTTTGTTATAACAATGCATACCAAATTTATGAGAATACTAAGTATGGCGTAAGCTATTGGCTATAGGAGCCATTGTTATCTAAGTTTAGAGAAACCAACGAACCAGCTTATAGATCGGATATTAAAGATAATAAATTTAACAAAGGCGAAGCATTTACCAACAATAAGGCAATAAAGGTAGCTTACTGGAAGCATATAGACCTTAGAGAAGTTAAAATAGAAGCAAAGACTGAAACCAATACAGTATAAGGATTAGTAACGGGTATTATAACACCATTGGATACGGCATCCATTACTTTATAAGAAGAAAGGAGTAATGTTAGCAAAGGACTAGGTAAGCAGACGACTGCTAGTGCCAGCTCATCCCTTAATAAAGGTAAAAGGCTATAGGCTTAAGATTCTTAAGACGAGATAAAAGACGCTTAAGATTCTTAAGACGAGATGAGATATGTATAGGCACCCACAATGGATGAAAACCGATGGGAACAGGCCGAGACTTAGTTTAAAGACAAACGAATAAGTATAGGACGCAAGTTCAAGAACTATAAGTTTGGGGAACGAGTAAGAACGTCTATTGCAAGTAAACATAGTGTTCAGCTTAAAGATTGAAAAGTTGATACTAGGATAAAGAAGTAAGAGAACTTTAAAGATCCAACTGCAAGACGTAGAGTGCAAGAAACTATGGATGAATTTAGAGCAAGAATTATCGCATAGTAAGAGTAGAAACTAGATAAGAGATCTAGTATACCAGGTTATACAAGGGACAGAACACCTATATAAAGAATTACTAATAGGCCTAAGGCAGGGACGCCTAGAGTAAAATGGCTAAATAAACTGGAATAAGAAGAGGATCTAGGAATTCCAACCAGGTTCAAAGAAAGACACACTAAAGGTTGTTATAACGTAGTAATAATAAGGTACTTTTTAATAGACAGACTATATATACTAAATCAGCTATATGGAAAGTGGTATAGGCAACAACATAATAATAAATAGGCAGATTTCTATATGTGGCTAAATAAAAAGGTTGTCTAAGACTAACCCATTACGGAAAAACGCATAAGTTATGTTAAAGGAGCGTTAATTATAACGTTAAGGAACCTAAAAGAAGGATCTAGGGACTAGAGAAGTAAGAGATAAATCTTAGTACCTACAGAGGAAAGACCAATAGTTAGGTTAGCTAGATAGAGGTTTAAACTTAAGAGCGAAGACAAGCTAAGAGTTAACCTAAGTCACTTAGCGTATTATACACTATTATAGATAGCTTGTGTGGATAATATATATAATATATATAGAGCACCAAAAGACAAAAACAGGAAGTTGTCACGAAATTCACATAGATGAGTTCATTGATAAAATGGGTTAATTGATTAATGATCTTATATTGTGTCTTTTTAACCTTGATCTGACGTGTCTTCAGTAATGTGTCTTCGTGCACGTAACTCGTGCACATGACCCACGCCTTTAGAGAATATAGATTATCTAATACACCCCCTTAGCTTTAAGCTCTTTAAGGTCAAAGCTAGCCACCTTCTCGTGTCCGTTAATGAGTTAATTAAACCGTAATCTTATCTGAATCCTTCCGTCTTGCTTTAATACTGTCCCTTAGGTCCTCTAGTTGCTTCTCCTTATCTAGCTGCTCCTTAATATCCACTATCCCAATTATATTAACAAAGCTTTAAAACCTCTGCTTAGGCAGGGCCTTTATAAGTCTATTAGCAATTACCTCCTTTATTACTATCTATTGAAATCGTACTTGTCTTATTGCGTATTCCTAACATAGCCAGTGTTAATAAATGTTAACGTATCGGAGCTTTATAATCAGCTTTGCCGTATCTTCCGTAATTAGTTAGAGCGTTTATATGTTATCGCATTTGATAATTAAGGGCTCGTTTAGGCGTAACGTTATTGCTTTAAACAGCCTGCTAATAAAGATAGCTTCCTTTACTGTTTGTGATAGGGCTAATAACTTGGCTTCTATGCTTGACGTTATTACTATACCCTACTTATTTACTCTCCAGGTAATTAGCCCCCTAAATAGCTTTATAATATATCCTTATAAGCTCTTTCTGTTAATGGAGTTGTCTGTAAATGATATATTGCTGGCATAGATAAATAATTACGCTTTATCTCTACTGTCTCTTCCGTCGTCTTGTCCTTTATTACATATTCCTTTATCTCTCCCTCTACTATTTGTTCCTTCCTTGTCTCCTTTATAGTAGATTACTCTGCTCCTTATGCCATATAGGTACTAGATTACTCTGTCTGCCGCTTAATAGTGCTCTTGGCTTGGGTTCTAATTAAACCTTACTAGCTATAATACTGCAAAAGCAATATCTAGACACGTTATAGTGGCTGTATAAAGTATTAAACCCATTTTTCTCTAATATAGCATTATAGAAGCTGCTTCTCTTGGTAGGGACATAGGACGGACTAGTAGGTCTATATTGGGGGACGGAAGCGTCAGATGGATTAATCAGTGATTAGTAGGGAGGAGTTTAGATTCTGCTATAGGAGTGTCCGGAAGATGCCCTATAAGATCTGTCTTATACTAATTAGCTATCTTCTTAATATAGGCTTCCTGGGATAGCCATAGGAGCCTCTAGCTACAATTGCGTAGTACATAAATTCCTAGGAACTATTTTAGCTCACTAAGGATACTTATCTGGTATTTCTTACATAGCTCCTTAATTGCTTCTTAAGCTTTCTTCTTATCTGTCTTTTGGTAGCAGAAGATAATATTATTAACATAGAAGAAGACAACTATTCCACCTTTTAGCATGACATATGGCTCCTAAGGTACCTCTTTAAAGCCTAATTCGTTTAACGAGCTTGTGAGATTCTTCTGCTATAATAGTGGTAATTGTTGTAGTCCGTATAAGGCTTTTCTTAAGCGTAGTACTTTGTCTGTCTTTTCTTTGTTGAACCCTAGCAGTAGCTTTATATAGACGACCTTATTGAGATCGCAATGGACAAACGCATTAACTATATCTATCTGTGTTATCTCCAGGTTGAATTTTGCGGTGATTGCTATAAGGGTTCAGAAGGTCGTACTAGCTAATATAGTAGCTTTTATAGGTAGGTCTTTTGGGGCCTATTGATTTCCGCATACTACTAAGCGTGCCTTGCATTTCTGGAGAAATCCGTGCTTGTCCGTCTTGTAGATGAATACCTATATTAAGCTAAGAATCTGCTGTCCCTTTATATACTTCTTGTCTGTTTCTTAAAACGACCTTATTTAATAATGGGATTGGAGGTAGGCTTATTAAGCTTCTTAGAACTAATCTTAAAGAGGATATATATTAAGGTTGCGGATTAACTAAGGTGGCGGAGATAAGTTCTTCCTATATAATCTAATATTACATATTCTGCCTGATTTTAGCTTGCTATTATTAAGTTAACTATTAAGGTTAAACTTCCTTCCTGCTAAGAAGGCGCCTTAATAGGCTAATGTAATCCTTTTAGTAACAAAGTCTTTAAACCTATTATCGCAGGCTTCCTTAAACAAGTCTTTGACTAAGTTATTAAACACCCCCTAAGTGTAAAACCTGTCTCCTACTTAGCTGACGATGTCCTAATCAGTACCTTATATATCTAACTTTGTAGGATACTCAACGTGAAAGGTATATAGAGATTCTTCGTCTTCTTCTGTTAGAGGTGGCGTATAATACGCATCTTTAAGAGCTCTTATAAGGTTAAGATCTACTAACTTATTAAAGGCTTAAACTGGCTTATTGTCAACGTCTTCCTCTTAAATTAACGGTTTAAACACTTCATTATTATCTTCTAGGAGAACCTCGTTCTTAGTTAGGATATTAGGGAGTTAAATCTTCTTAATCAGCATATCTAATTTAGCGTGTAGATCCTTTAAGATGTCCGTTTACTTTCTATTAAAGAACGTCTTCTCGTCAAAGATAACATCCCTAGTAGAGATGATGATACCTTTATATGGGATCCAGATCCTGTAGATATTGGTAGAGTTATAGCCAACGAGGTAGCTGATATGGGCTTACAGATCTAGCTTACTTAGCCTTTTCTTCTTTAGCTAGGCATCTGACGTTATCGCATACGCCCTATAGCCGTAGGCCCTTAGGTGCGCTAGTTGCGGCTTTCTTAACCTATTGGCTAGGTAGGTATGGAACCTCTTATATAGTAATTTCCATCCATTGCTTTCTTGTGGCGTTCAATCTCAAAGGTAGACTGTATAGTTAATAATCTCGTTCCATAGATTATGCGGTAGCTTGGCAACAATTCTTATTACTTATATTCTCTTAATAATTATACCCCCTAAGCGTTCGGCGGTACTGTTCTGAGCTTGGGTATATAGCGCTAAAGGCTTAAATGTAATCCCTTAAGTCCGTAGCTATTTAAGAGTTCTCTTTCTCCCTAGCTCATTGTCTAATCTAATAGTATTAACTTTAAGGTTATACCTCAGACGAATCCATTAAATAAAATCTTTAAGTACTTATAGTGTCTCCTTCTTCTTACCATGCGTTATTATAAAATACGGGAAGGTTTTTCCTGAGAAGGTATTATGGATAAATATAACTCGTACAAATCCAGCATGCGCTTCCTTAAGGTTAGTCCAGTTAATATAGAGGTTAAGATAAGGTTTATTAATATTCTGTTTTAAGAACCTTCTTAAGACCTAACGCCTAATTTTGGCGAGACTGCAATATTAACATTCTATTGTCTTTAGGCCTTAAAGCTTGACTTCTAAGGCGTTAAAACCTAGATAGTAAAGGCTTATAGGTCCTAGATAACCTAGACGCAAATACCATAGATGCATATTACCTTTTAAATCTGGACAAGCGTCTCTTGATAATACTCTGCGCTTTTATTAGCAGTATAGCAGTTAGCTTATATTAAACGCTAATAGACTTCCTAGTTGGACATATTTAATAGTCTATTATCCATAACGTTCTTCTATTTAATATAGGATTGTGTCATTCTTCCAAACTAGCAGATTATTGTCTCCTTTATTATCCTAGTAGAACCCTTGTTTTTAAAGTAGACGGAACGACACTAGATTTATATTAAAGTCCGTATAAAAGGCAACGTCCTTAAGATGTAGGATTCCCTTGCTCTTGTCTGGTTTTATAACCTAGATAGTAATATTGCTGTAACCTAGTATAGGCACTTCTAAGCTGCCAGTAATGATATATTTGTGTCTTAGAGCTTTCCTAAAATTATAAAAACAAGAGAGGTTATTAAAGATATAGAGAGTGGTTCCTAAGTTAAGAATAGTTAATAGCTTTAATAGATGGAGTTAACCGGTGTAATACAATTCTAGGAATATTGTATTGGCTTCTCCCTTAATCTTAACTGTCTCCTATTATTATTAAGCTTCATTAACCTTTAATTCCTTAAGCTTAAGTTATTCTACTTAGGCAGCTAGATCCTTGTCTTACTCTACCTTTATAAGCACCCTTTTTATATATATACCTACGGCTTTAAATCCCTTAGGCCTTTTACTCTTAAATAGATACCAATAGTTAGGAAGGGTATATCCCCTTATATCGCATACTAGGTATTTAAGGTTCTTCAACCTTTTAGAAGATATCTCTTTAGTTAAATTTATACCTGCCCTTTTTTAGCTATAAGATAAGCTATTCCCTTTTCCTTTTTAGACTTTAGCAGCAATAGAGATACCCTCTTTAGGCTCTCCTACAAAGTCTACATTAAATACACTCCCTCTTGCCATCGTAGGTACGGCTTTGGAAAGGTTTTAAAATGCTTCTTATAGCTCCATTACTACTTTACGGTATTCTAATAAGAGAGCCTTTTTAGTATTATTTACCTGCTTTATATATAGAATAAAATAGGTTTCGCTTATAGGTCATATTACATTTATAAGGTCTATTAGCCAGATCCTATTAGTTATCTATAGAAGATCATACTTCTCTACCATCTTTATCACATACTCCCATTAGTTAAGCCACTAGGTGACCTTTGTCTGCTTAAGCCCTTTAAGTGACTTTATATACTGCAGTTGTACCTTCCTTATTATAAAGTTCTTTAAAGGCTTAGTGTCTTCTTTTAACTAAATCAGCCACTCCTTAACTGTAAGGGAAGGGTCAAGTAGTAGCTTCTTCTAAATTAATACTGTGGATATAATCTAGGTGCGTATCTATTATAAATGCTCTTCCTATTTTAGGAAGTACTTTATGTCCTAGTTATAGTATCGTCTACTATTCTCATACGCTTTCTATTAATTTGTTAAGAGCTGTGCATATAAGGTTACATTCTTATTAAAATTAGTAACTTCTAGATAGGCTGGTTCTTATAGTAGAGCTTATTAAGGTGCTGCATTATCTAGGTTAACGTGGGCCCAAATTCGTTTATCCACTAGGGCTTATAGTTGCTAAATCCATTACTCCCAGTCTTCTGGTTTATTAAGGATGATTATGGTCAACAAACTCAACATTAGTGGAGTCATTTTAACTGATAGGCAGGTGGGGAATTGAGATAGTATTTTGTCATTAGGATTGTCCTTATCGTCAGGATCGTCCTTGTCATTAGGGTCGTCCTATGACGATTAATGTGGAATCTCGTAGAATCTCGTGGAAGGTTTGTGTCAGAATCGTCCTATAACACTTGTGATAGGATTTCTGTCAGAGTCTGCGTCCTTAACGATGAGGTGTCAGAGTCTAACAATAAGGTAGAATTTCTTTAAATAATTAAGTAATAGCTAACTAGCTTCTTAAGTCGGCGGACTAGGCTTATAACTGTCACGAAATTCACATGGATAAGTTCATTAATGAAATGGGTTAATTGATTAATGATCTTGTATCGTGTCTTTTTGACCTTGATCTGACGTGTCTTCAGTGACGTGTCTTTGTGCACGTGACTCGTGCACGTGACCTACGCCTTTAGAGAATATAGATTATCTGATAGAAGTACCTAGTAAGGATATATTGGGCACCTAAGGAAAAGTAGTTTAGAGACGCCAAGTATATATATGGATGGTACCCAGTAAAAGTACAAAGCTAAGGGGACTTAATACTTTAACCAGGAAGATTCCTTATGGAAGAATACCTAGATGGATAATAGTGGTGGGAGTGCCTAAAGAATACTTATCTATAGTATATAGAGGAAAAGAAATAAACTAAGTATTAGCTAAAAGTGGACTAAGTATAAACAGAATCTAGCAGCTAATAGTTAGGAAAAGAGGAGGCCTATAGGACTAAAGGGAACTAGTAGTAGAGCCTTAAACCCTTAAGGGAATCTAAGGAAGATACTTAAACTTAAGAGTCTAATGGCAAGATTAGTAGTTTAAAGCGTTAATAGATAGTAGAGTAATGAGGAACCATATATTACTAACAGCAATAGAAAAGATAGGGTTACTATATAGACAGAAGAAACACCTATATCCACTTATAACAATTTTAAGAGATTAGATAGCCTATAGAGGAGGTATTATTAATCTTAAAACGGGACCTATTTAGTTAACTATTAAAGGAAGGCCAGTTAAAGTGTCTTTTAATATCCTACTATTAGGACAGGACGAGGTAATACTAGGAATACCTTAGTTACAGGAATATAATCTAAAGATTAATTAGGTTATAGGTCAGGTTAATATTAGGAATACTTAATAACGCAAAGTGTAACAGTAAACTAAGTTGGTATAGTATTAAGTTAGAGCGACATATAAAGAAGCTAAGTAGAGCTTAAGCCATGTACTAAAAAGATACCACAAGTATAAAAAAAAGCTATGGTCACTAGAAAGTGAAAGGTTGTTAAAATATGCAATATGGGACTATAAGATAGAGTTGGAACCAGGAATAAGTCTAAGGTTCTTTTTAATGTATAAGCTTACTAAGATAAAGTTAGTAGCGCTTAAGGAGTTTGTCCAGGAGAACTTATAAAAGGGATACATCAGACCATCGTAGTTATTAGTAGAATATCTAGTACTATTTATCCTAAAGAAAAATAGAAAACTTAGGATGTGTATAAACTATTAACAGTTAAATAGCATTACCAGAAAGGATAGGTATCCTTTACCCTTAATTAGCGAAATCTAAGACAGGATAGGTAATGCGCAAATCTTTATAAAGATAGATCTAAGATGGGTATACCATTAGATTAGGATTAAGGAAGGCGATAAATAGAAGGTAGCTTTTAGGTTAAAAGAAGGACTATATAAGCCATTAGTTATGCAGTTTGGGCTTATAAACGCACCAGCAACGTTCTAGAAGCGGATTAATAGCGTGTTAGGAGAACACCTTGATGAGTTTATTATAGCATACCTTAACAACATTATTATTTACTTAAAGAGTGAGGAGGAACATAGAGAACATATTAAGTAGGTCTTAAGGAGACTATAGGAAGAACAGATGCTAGTAGTAATTAAAAAATGCAAATTCTTTATAAGGAAGACCAATTTTGTAAAATTTATTATTAAACTAGGAAAAATCAGTATAGACCTAAAGAAAGTTAAAGCTATAGTAAGTTGGCAGGAACTAGAGAACGTTATACAGTTACGGTCGTTTCTAGGGTTTTGTAACTACTATAGGAGGTTTATAGCGTAGTAGTTAAAAAATATTAAGCCATTTATAAGGCTAACAAAGAAAGAGGAACTATAGGTATAGAGTAATAAGCAAAAGAAGTTGTTTAAGGAACTTAAAGAGCTGTTTACCTAGGGACTAATCCTTAAGATCTATTAACCAAAGTTAGAGACGGTTGTTGAGATAGATGCATTAGACTTCGTACTAGGAGCATGTTTGCTATAAAAGCATTTAGATGTATGGCATCCAGTAGTATATTATAGTTAGAAGATAACACTATCTAAGTTAAACTATAACATCTATAACAAAGAGTTGCTAGGTATAGTTACAGTACTTAAGAAATAGAGAGTATTCTTACAAGGCATAGAGAAACCATTTATAGTTAGAACGGACTATAAGAACCTTATAGGATTCCTAATAACAAAGGAACTCAACTAAAGATAGGTTAGGTAGGCGGAAGTGCTTATAGAATACCATTTTGAAATTCAGTATACTAAAGGTACAGACAATGCATGAGCAGATGCTCTAAGTAGGAAAGCTAAGTTATAGAATAATAAGAAGCCATTAGGGGCACTACTGCAAAAGGACAAAGACGGATTAATTTAGTATAATTATCCTAAGCTAGCAGCAACCTAAGAGCACGAATTACCTGAGAGTGATTAGATATAGAAGATCTAAGAAGCATAAAGTAAGGATCTAGACTTAGAGCAATATAAGAACAGAGAAGTAATATATATTCTAAGGTTAATTGCAGAGGAATTTATAAAAGAGTTTTATAAGGGAATAACGCAAGGACATAATGGGTCTATAGGACTAGTGTTAAGACTTTAAGAGGAGTATATCATTTAAGGAATCTGGGGACTAGCGAAATAAGTTATAAGGAAATGTTTAGATTGTTAGAGAAATAAACTAATAAGGTATAAGCCGTACGGAGGGCTATAACCTATTAAAATACTAAAAAGACCCTAGGAGGTTATATTATGGGACTTTGTTGTTAAGTTACCAAAGTTAAAAGATCCTATTAGTGGACAAGATCATAACGCGATCTTAGTAATAGTAAATAAGCTTACAAAGTGGGGGTACTTTATAGCGTATACAGAAGAAGTATTAGCAGAAGATATCACTAGAATCTATATTAAGGAAGTGTTTGTAAGACATAGAGCACTAAATAAGATTATATCAGACAGAGATCCAAGATTTATAGTAGCATTTTAGGAAGTGTTTCTAGCAGAATAAGGGGTTCGCGTAGCAATATTAACAGCATATTATCCGCAGACGGATGGATAAATAGAAAGACTAAACCAAACACTAGAACAGTATCTAAGGTATTATATTAATTATGCATAGAACAATTAGGTATTGTTATTACTAGTTATATAGTTTACGTATAATATAACACTATAAGAAGGAATAGGAACATTACTATTTAAGGCAAATTACGGGTATAAGCCAAGAACATCGTTATCGCTATATTAAGTAAAGAAAACGAGTAGTACAGCTAAAGAAAGAATGGAGACTTTAATAAACCTTTATACAGACCTTAAAGAGACAGCTAAGCTAGTATAAGAATAAATAAAAAGGTACTATAATGCTAAGAGATCTAAGGGACCAGATCTTAAAGAGGGAGATAAAGTGTGGCTACTACATAAAAATTTTAAAAGTAGATGACCAAGCAAAAAGTTGGACTATGTTAGACTAGGACCTTTTAAAATTAAGCAGAGGATTTTATTAGTTATGTTTAAGTTAAACCTACCAGCCAAAATAAAAATTTACCCTATATAGCACGTTGCAATGCTAGAGCCAGCATATAGGAATGCTGAACCACTAGTCTATAAGGCAGATATATATAGAGGGCAAGAAGAAGATAAATGGCAAGTTTTAAAAATTATTAGTTACGAGGATGTGGATAATGAAACATAGTATAAAGTAAAATAGATAGGCTATAGTAAGACTACCTAAGAACCATTAAGTAACCTAGAGAACGCTATGGGAAAGGTATAGGAGTATTAAAAGAGAAAGGGTTAGGTAGTATTAATAAGGAAGGATTACTAAAGAATAAGTTACCTAAGGGGGACCTAAGAAGAGCAACTACTACGTTACTCGGAGTTGTTTCCTTCTCTAGAAGTTCCACTTGTTTGTTACTAAGCTTAGACAAACCCTGTTAAACAAGTTTCTACTCCTTGGAACGAACCTTCTTACAAACCTTCTTAAGGCGGATTAACCGAGCAGAAGTAGCCAGACGAGAGTTAAGCGCTCACTGTTGGGCATTAACAGCCTCTTATTCTGTGTTATAAGAATAATAAAGCTCTACTAGATCGACCAAGAGTTTATTATTAAGCTTCTTAGCGGTAGATTAAATATAAGACCCTATAACAAGTTACTTAGGGAACTTAAAGACTGTTAAGAGTTATGGGACGCGTATACTTAGTGTTAAAGATAGAGCAAACGTCGCAAGACAATTAAACGTTTGCTTTAGTGCACTCTAAGTAAGAGGATGGTTATTAGGCAGTAGGACTTGCTAGCGTAATATAGACTAACCCCTCTTTCGTATAATAAGAACACGGAGATGGCATTATCTTACCTAAAGATAGTATTGCAGTAATAGTATAAGACTAATAAGCTATAGAAGAAGAAGAAGATGCTTTAGGTATAATAAGTAAGGATATTAACTAGATTAATTAGATAGACATTACACCTCTAGTAGATAACTTAGAGATATTAAAGATCTTTAAGGACAAAGATAAAGAGGAGGAAGATGGTGTTACAGACAGCTTAAGTACAATATTATAACTACTTAGAGAGGAGTTGGCGGAAGCTAGTTAGTTAATATAGGCACGGTCTAGAATGGATCTAGTGGAACTATATAACAAGGAATAGTAGCCGAGGTTATATAATATAATCTGTATAATCCGTGTGATCTATATAATTCGTAACGGAGTAGATAGAGCATACGTACCTTATAGAGCGAAGGGATTTCTTAGGAGGATAGTTATGTATTTAAAGGACCACAGTTCCTACCTAGATAGTTCTCTCTTTATAGTAAATCTTAGAATATAATTAGAGTTAATCTGTTAGGCAACCACTCTACTAGTTATTATTACGTTGTTAACTTATTGTTCTTACCTACATACCCAGTCCAATAACGAGTCCACCGTAGTACTCCTACAAGGCTCCGTTATACTAAAGAGTACTATAACCTAATTAATAAGTTTAAAAAACGATTTATAGACTAACTAGCCCCGCACTAAGAGAAGCATAATTTTAAGGTAGAACTTAAGCCTGGCATAATACTAAAGTTTAGTCCGCTATATAGTATATTATAAAAAGAACTGCTTATAATGCAATAATACCTTAACAAGGATTTGGAAAAAGGATTTATTTATTCTAGTTAATCCCTATTTGCCTTACCCGTACTATTTACTAAAAAGCTAGAAGGAGGCTTAAGATTCTATATTAATTATTAAGCCCTAAATATAATTATAATTTAAAACTAATATCTAATTTTCCTAATTTAAGAGACGCTTAATTATTTGGTAAAGGTATAGTATTTTACAAAGCTTAATATAATTACTACCTTTAATAAAATCCATATATATAAAGGAGATAAGAAGTATATAGCTTTTTATATATAATAGGGACTCTTTAAATACTTAATAATGCTATTTAGCGTAAAGAACGGTCCTAGTATATTTTAGTAATATATTAACAATACGCTTTGCGAATTCCTTAATATATTTATTACTATATATATTAATAATATCTTAATCTACTTATCCTTGCTTTCTAAATATTGGAAATACATTAAAATGGTCCTTAAACGCTTATAAGACGCAGGCCTATAATATAATATTAAGAAATGCAAGTTCTATATATCTAAGGTTATATACTTAGGCTTAATTATATCCTATAATAGAATTAAAATGGACCCTAAAAAAGTTGCTGTAATTATAAACTAAAAAAGCCCTAGTAATATATAAGACATTTAAGGATTTTTAGGATTTGCAAATTTCTATTATTAATTTATTAACTACTTCTTAGAAATTGCCTAGCTATTAGTAAACCTAATAAGGAAGAATATAAAATTTAAATAAACCGCTAGATGCGAATAAGCTTTTAATAGTTTAAAATATTACTTTATAACTACTCTAATTTTTATTTACTTTAACCCTAACCTTAAATATACTATTAAAACTAACTTATCTAATTATGCGCTAGGGGGAGTGTTATTATAATATAATAAGAATAGCGAACTATATCTAGTAGCTTTTCTCTCCTAAAAACTCGCCCCTACTAAATTAAACTATAAGATATATAATAAGGAACTGCTTACAATTATTAGATACTTTAAATAATGGCGTCCTAAGCTAGAAGGATTATTATTTCTAATATATGTGTTAACAGACTATAAGAACCTATAATACTTTATAACTATAAAACAATTAACGCAGCGCTAAATTTGTTAGGCTAAATACCTCTTATAATTTAACTTTAAGATTATATATTAACTAGGCAAACTTAATTAAAAGCCTAACATATTAATATAATAATTACAGGACTTACCTATAAATGCTTTAGATAAACGGATTATAAATTAATTATAGATCTTACTGCCCCCTAAACATTTTAAAAAACTATATTCTATATTTCTAGATATAGAACTTAATAGAAATAAATTGGAAGTTAATAAATAGGAAATAGAAATTAATAAGCTAATAGAATATAAATATAAGAGCAATATATAGATAATTAATATAATAAAAGCAATTTAAATAAGAAAATAATAGTATAAAGATATTACACTCGCTAAATGCGAAATTTAAAATAATTAATTATACTATTAATAGAAGATAGTAGTTCTAAATTCCAAACCTTTATAATTTAAGATACTTAAATTTATATATAACTTCCCTATAGTAGGATATCCTGGCTATATAAAGACTTACAAAATTATTTAATAAGTATACTACTAGCTTATAATGTACAACTACGTATAAAAATATGTTTAAGTATATAGGATATATATGTGTAGAAAGACCTCCCATATAAAAAAGTAAGAAGTACTTTAACCGCTACTAATTCTAATATAAAGATAGCGTAATATCTTAATTAACTTTATGGTTAACTTGCCTAATAGTAATAGGTTTATAAATATTATAGTAGCTGTTAACTGCCTTATAAAAATACAATATATAATTTCTATAGACTTAATTAATATAATATTAGTAGCTAAATGTTTTATTAAGCATGTCTTTAAGCTATACAGACTTCCTAACTTAATAATATCTAACTATAAAAGCCAGTTTATCTTAGACTTCTAGCAAGCTCTATATAAATAATTAAGCATTTAAATATAACTCTTAACTATATTTTATCTAGAGGTAAATAGCTAAACTAAAATTACAAACGCGATTATGGAATAATACTTATAAATATACTACTCCTACCTATAAGATAACTAGGAAAAATGGCTGCCTTTAGCTAAGTTTACCACGAATAATATAATAAATGTATTAATAGGCGTAATACTATTCTACGCGACCTATGGACAAGACCCTTAACTTAGATTTAAGCTATAACCTAATATTAACATAACAGGACCTATAATTAAATGGATCTAGTTAATTAATATATATAACTTCCCTAATTAAATAAAGCAGTTAATGGAACTATTATAAAGTAAATTAACATACGCTTAAATATTATAGAAATAGTATGTAAATAAAGAACGAGCTCCTATATGGGACTTTAAGGAAGGTAATATAGCTTACCTAAATACATAAAACCTAAAGACTTAACGGCTTTTAAAGAAACTCAATTAGAAGTTTATAGGCCTATACTAAATTAAAAAGAAACTAAGCCTATACGCCTATAAGCTTAAACTGCTAACTAAAATAAAAATATACCTAACGTTTTACGTAAGCTTGCTATAACCTTTAAGAGATAATCCTATAACTTATAAAATTCCGCCGCTATTTCCTATAATTATTAAAAACGGCAACGGTTTATACTTTATTAACTTAATTAATAATATATAATGGAAACATAATCTAAACAATTTAAACTTCTTATTAAGTAGAAAGGATATAAAACATAAACCTAGGAAACCTATAAATAGATTAAGGCTAATATGCCTTCCTTAGTAAAAGAGTTCTATAAGGACTATCCTTTGCGGCCTACTCTGGCTAGATAGATATAATATAAAGGTAAACAACTACCACCTAATATAAAGACATAAAATATAATAGTAGGAAACTTAAAATTAAAAAGAACTTAAAATATGTTATAATGCTTATAATACAATAAGTTATAAATTCTTAACTAAATTGAATTGTTTTAGACCTTTGGCTAAAAGGGGGGGTACTATAATAGGACTAGCCCAATTATAGTAGGAATGTCTTAGTAAAACACTTAACAGATAACTATATATAACTATTTATAACTATCTATAACTGTTTATAACTGTTTGCAACTGTTTATAACTGTCTATAACTGTCTATAACTATCTATAACTATCTATAACTGTCTATAACTATCTATAACTATCTATAACTGTCTATAACTATCTATAACTGTCTATAACTATCTATAACTGTCTATAACTATCTACAATTATCTACTATAATCTACTGTTTTCTACTAAGTTCTGCTAACTAGATTAAATTCCACTAAATTCCACTAATATAATAGAATTTGGTTAAAACTTGTTAAAATCCATATAGGCTTATGCCTACGCGTCTGCTGCTAAGACTTTAAATATTTAGTTATAAGTTTCCTATATTCCTTTCTCTTCTTTATATAACGTCTTGTACTCTGCAAGAGCTATATACCCATAGGTTTAAATAGAATTTATATTATTCCTTTAAATCTTCCCTAAAGCCTCTTCGCGCCCTTATAGATAGGCTTTATTAATAATATAAACCTAATTATATATGGGCTAATGGCCGCAAAGAACTATAGAACACTAAAAAAAGCCTATAATACCTATATAGAATAGGCAAGATGATATAGAGTCTAATTCTTACTAGAGAAATACTAGCTAATCTATTTTATAAGAAAACGTAACTAATCTATAAGTCTCTAGTATATAATCTATATCTAAGGCTTTAGGGGCTAACTAGTTTAAGGCCTAAGGGTATTAGAAGTATAGGTAGATAGTAAGCTCTAGCGGAGCGTATATGTATTATAAGCGGCCTATAAGGGCCAAGTATAGTATATTATAATATCCAGAATTATTAATTCTATAGAGGGTTCATGCTTCTAGAGGTTACGCCTACTATATATAGCAGTTATCTAGCCAACTATAATATATAGATTTAGTGTTTGGGCCATAGGAGAAACTAAGAAAGGCCCCCTTAAATTACTCCTTAAACTACTCTAAAAGGTCTAAACAGCCTACCTCTAGAGTATAATAGGCGGGTATAAGCGGACGGCTACAGTCTGCTTAAAAAGGAAGCTAATATCCCCCCCCTATAATTATATATTAAAGCAGCAGTAATATAAAGGGCGTAAAAGGAGCGCAACTTTAAAGTTATAAAGTATATTAAGATACGCCTAAATAAACTATAGAGGGACCCCAGGGTGCCCTATAGGAGAGCTAACTAATAACCCTAAAGTAGGGAAGATATATTAGAGAAATAGGTAGAAAAAGTAAAAGAAGAATGGTGCTATATTAGGGCCTAGGCCTATATAGAGGAGGAAGGGAGATGTATAAGAGACTAGTAAAGATAATAGTAAAAGAGAGAAAGGAGCTAAAGTAGAGCATAAAAGAGTACTAGGAAACCATCTACTATAATATAATACTGGTTGGACTAACACTAGAGAGGTATATAGGAGTTAAAGGTATAGAGGCTGTCTTAGGCAAGAGGAACCTAGGCTATAGCATGGTTAATACTATAGGGGGTAAATACCTAAGGGCTTTAAAAAGGCCTAATAAAGGTAGAAAATATAATAGCAACACTCCTAAGAATAGGAATAATAGGACTAAAAGATTGGCTCTACTAGGTAGGTGTCCTAGTAGGTAGCCTAAGATATAAATATAGCTGGCTAAGACAGACACTAAAATATATAATACTATTATATCCCTTACGTACCAACTAAGAAGTAATACTCTTAGTAGCTGGCATAGAGAACTATAATACACTGCTCTTAATATAAAAAGGTCTTAAGGCGGTTACCTAGTAGCTTATTAGCTAAAATGTACTAGACTAGTTCTAGGTTGTAAAGGAAATAGTAATAGAAGGCAAAGAGGCGAGTACCAGGCGCCTGCTGATGACTCTATAGTAGTAAAGTTAAGTTTGTAATACTAGCGCGTCTATAGGCTTATTACGGCAGCAGTGGTTCCTAAGGAGGTCAAAAAGTAAGGTAGTAGAGTACTATAGGTGACTTGTAGGCGCTTTACAGGCGCTATATAGGCGACCTTATAGACGCTATATAGGCGAGTCCTAAAAGGCGGGGAGATGGATCACGGGGTTTTCTTATATAGAGTTTTCTCCCTATATATATATAAGGAGTAGTCTGCGTGGGCCTAATAGGGATCTAAATCGGACGTTAAGTAATGAATTATTATTATTATATAATATAGCTATATAATAGCCCTATTAATAGCTTTATTAATAATTTCTATTTTTATTAAAAAAGTACTATTTTAACTTAATTTTATATATATATTATTATTTTATTTTTTTTATATAAAAATATAATATAAGTATTAAATAAGGTATATTTAAAATTTTATATTAATAACTCTTATAGTTATTTAACTATAGGTGGTTAAAAAAGGTGTATTTTACCAAATTTTGGTAAAGAAAAGCGTGTACGAGCCGGTCGCGTGCATAAGCCGCTCGGTTACGTTAAGAGGATATATAACGTGTCCTGAAAGATAGTTAAGCGATGCGTTAGCGGTATTAGACTAAAACGCGGTTCCGCTGCCCTAAATTGCCGTCTTATACTAGTATAAGAAGAGAGTCTTAAGCAGTGGATTCTATTAATGGATTAATGTAATATGCTGCTAAGAATTGCGACTATACAGTAGATGGCTAATATTCTAGTTGCCTAGTACGCTAGATCTACCCTAAAACCTATTAGCTATAATTGGGTATAGAATTATATTAAGCGCCATAACGACCTATAATCTAAATATAATCGTAAGTATAACTACTAGTGTGCTAAATGCGAAGATTCTACGCTTATTTAGGTCTGGTTTAAGCTTATTTAAGATATAATTATATAGTATAGGATTCTTAATAAGGATATTTAGAATTTTAATAAAACCAGCTTTTAAATGGATGTTATTATAATTATAAAAGTTGTTACTAGAACTAAATATACTAGCCAGCTTAGAATAATATAGCTAGGCAATTAAGAATGGGTTACTTTTATTAAGACTATTAATGCCCTAGGGGTTACAATTCTACTATATATTATTTTTAAGGTAGTAATGCACCAAGCTGCCTAGTATAAGAATAATATTATCCTATATAACTAGTTAATTAGTATTAATAATAATAGCTAGATAATAAATAAGATTAGTCTAACCTAGCTAATAGAGGTCTTTAATAAGTATATAAAGGATTATATAGTTGGCACGCATTGGCTGCTAGTGCTAGATGGCTATAATAGCTATATATTACCTAAATTTAATTAGTTCTGCCTAGATTATTAAATAGTCGTCCTCTATATACTAGCGTATTTATTATATCTATTGCAGCCGCTAAATATAGGCTGTTTTTTAGTCCTTAAGCAATTATACAGACGCCTCGTTGAACAGATTATAAGCTATTATATTAACTATATTAATAAACACAAATTCCTGCTACTATATAGGTAGGCTAGGTAGGAGGTACTATATTAGAACAATATATAGGTAGGATTTGCTACTACTAGCCTAGTTCTATACAGCCCTAATTATATACTAGTATAGCTGCATACTAAATATTAGACGCTATTACCCTAACGTTGTCCGTAATTAAATATATTTTAAATAGCTAAAATACCTTATAATATTACCGAATTATAATAGCAGACGGCCCTGCTACGGCAATATCTTAAATGGCATATATATAGCCTACCAAGTCTAATAGAATAAGCCGTTAGTGTCACGGAGTGAGTATAAGCGGCGATAATATATAGCAAAGTAGATATTATTAAGCTACGTACATAAACTGTGTGATAAAGTCAAAACGTTGCGTAAGGAAAGAAAGTAAGGAAACGGGAAGAAAGGGTATATATTGTTAGTTTGGTTGCTTGGTCAACACGTGCACTGAGCAGAATAGGATTTAAGTAGCGGTCCTGGCAGAACTTGGCAGAATTCGGTGGACTTGGCAGAATATGGCAGAATGCGGCAGATTGCCGTCAGATTGCCGTAGATTGCCGGCAGATTGCCGTTTTGCGGTCAGTCTCTTCTTGCTGCGTCGGTGAAAACAGGTGGACGTGTGTAAGGTGTCACGGAGGTGTCCCGTGACACTTAGCTAGTTTATTAAGGGGTGCAAAATGGCAATATTAAGCGCTATGCTGCTCATAAGCGAAAATGAGAAGTTATGCGTAGATAACCAGCGCTAGAAAAGGAAGAAGGTATAGCGGCGCATATATATAGCTAAGGGAGGTATTCTATTAGGAGCAGAAGGGGCCTCTTGTATATAAGCTGCCCAAACTAGGTATAAGGCATAGTAGAGGCAGCGGCCGAGCGACCGCAACGAGTATTATATAAGTGCAGTATATGCAAATCGATAGAATATATAGCACGTATATGCCAAAGACGTTAGATAAGTAGATAGCTATATTAAATACAATTGTTCGTGGTTAACTAATTGCCTTATTTTGCGATCGCGTATTAGGTGGGGTGAGCTATATACTTGTGTGGGCTATATGCTTGTGGATTACGTTATATAAACGTCTCTACAAACGTCTCTATAAATGCCTATACAAATGCCTACACGAACGCTTATATAAAGCTCTACTTAAAGCTCTATATAAAGCCTTCTATAAGGCCTTTAAAAATAAGCCTAAATATAAGGTCTATATAGAGAAGCTCCATCTAAGCTCTAACTAAGCTCTGCTTAAAGCTCTGCTCGAAGCTCTATTAAAACACTGCTTAAAGCTCTATCAAAGCTCTGCTCAAAGCTCTGCACAAGGCTCTACTTAAAGCTCTGCTCGAAGCTCTGCTCAAAGCTCTATTAAGGCTCTGCACGGAGCTTTACTTAAGCTCTGTTTAAAAGCTCTGCTTAAAAGCTATACGCGAGGCTCTGCTCAAAGCTCTATATAATACTCTACTCTAAGCTCTACTAACACGCAACTCTAATATACTAAAAAGACTTTATAATCGTTTATATAAACGGCTCTACAATTAATCGATTTGTTAGCGACTCGGTCAATCAAGGCACAAGTACAGCAAGAGGGTCGCGCAAGCCTGTACAATTAGATTGTCTATAAACAAGGATCCAAAGCTAGAGAAAGGAAAGGAGAAGAAGGGCAGCGTCACTTGAAGTCTTATACAATCCTTAGGTCACGTGAGCTCACGTGACTCTACGTCTACCATAACGTCTACCATAATCCACCGTTTTCCACCAGCGCTGTAACATTACCCCCCCCTCCGAAAAAGCCTGCCCTCAGGCTTTGTAGTCCGTATTATACTTATGGGGCGTTCTTATCTTTATGCTCTTCTAGTAGCTTATCGTCTTCATCATACCAGCATTCCATCCATTCGTCTAGGTATTTTGGCGGTCCAGGTTCGTTAGGGTAACGGCTATGAAAGTCCTAAAGCTTATGGGGGCTACCTATAAAGTTCTATGTAGGGTACTAAGTAGGGTCCGGGTCATATCCTTTCCAACTAACACGATACTTTAGCGTTCCCCTTATAAGTTTACAGGCCAGTATTTCTTTAATTTCCCATTCGTTGTCGCCATTAACTTAAATTGGCAGGGGCGGTTCATTCTTTTATCCAGGTAGTGGGTTGTTTGTAGCTTTCCGTAGCTTATCTGGCGAGAAGATAGGGTAGACCTTAATTAAATCTAGGAGCTTTACTTTATAGGAGTTGCCTCTCTTTTTAAGGACCTTATACGGTCCTACTATCTGATAGTCTAGCTTATGGCTAGGCCGTTCTATCTTCTAGTTCTTTGTTGTAACCCAGACCTCATCGCCTATGGTAAAGTCAGGCTTACGCCTATGCTTATTTGCCTACTGTTCCATTAATTTCTGGGCCTTTTCTAGGTTTATATAGGCTACTTTCCAGGCTTCTTCTAAGCGTTTAGCGTAATGCCGTGCTTCCTTATAAGATAGTTTTTCGCGTATGGTCTATGGCCCTTCTGGTCTTTCCCAGTCAAAGCTTATATAGGGTAAATACCCCATTTCTAGCTGGATAGGTGCAAATCCTGTAGAGTTATGGGGTAGGGTAGCCTGGGCATAGTCCATTATAGGTAGTAGTTCGCTCCAGTTGTCCTAAAAGTAATTAATAAAGGGCCGGAGTCTCTGGTCTAAGTATTAATTTACAATCTCCGTCTAACCGTCTGTCTGGGGGTGGTATGCTGTAGAGAGCTTTAGCCTAATACCTAGGATCTAGGTGAACTCGTTCCAGAAGGCCGATATAAACTGCGGCTTATAGTCGGACACGATAGTATCTAGTGGTCCATAAATTCGGTAGACGTAGTGGATATACAGTTAGGCCGCCTCTTTAGCATCGATATTCTTATGACAGGGAATTAAGAACGGGCGCTTACTAAAGCGGTTAACTAGAATCATAACTATATCGTATCCGTTACGGTCCATAGGTAGCTTGTGGAAATCTATAGAGATATGCTGCTAGGGGCGTTCTAGTATCGGGAGTGGTTTTAACAGTCCTAGGGTCTTGTCTTGTGGAATTATAGACCTATAGCAGTCGTTATAGTTCCGTATATAGCGGTTAATATCTATAACTATTCTAGGCCAGTAGTAACGGTTGCTGATAATCTTGCAAGTCTTATTTTTTCCTGGGTGGGCTGTAGAGACTTAAGTATATACTTTGGCGATAATCCAAGTCCGTAAGTTCTGTTCCTCTGCCACCGCTAGCCGTTTATAGTACTTGAGAAGGCCGTTTCCAAGGGACCATAGGCTTGTAGCGTCCTTTGTCTTTTCACGGTACTTCTATAGAGAAGGGGCTGTACGGTTTGCCTGCAATAGTTTATTAATAAGGTCAAGTTCCGTGGAGTTAATGGGACATATCTTAGCGTCTAAAGGGTCTGTATTTAGTTCTGCCTGTATCTAGGGGTTAAGGTGCTCTGGTCATAGTAGTGTCTAGATCTGTAATGAGATCTTTATGACTATCTGGTTATCTATATCCTGTTCACGCCTTGTAAGAACGTCCGCACGGTTGGTGGCGCCTGGTCTATACATAATTAGGAAGTTAAACTAAGATAGGATATCCGCCCAGCGGGCCTACCGGGCCGTAAGTTCTTTGGTTGTTATAAAGTATTCCAAGGCCTTATAATCCGAAACTACCTAAATAGGCTTAGGAGTACCCTGTAACTATACACGCCAGTACTAAAAGCTAGAGATAATAGCCAGCATTTCCTTATTATGGATAGGGTAATTTAGCTCAGCATCTATTATAGTGTTAGAATTAAGCGAGAGATGCTGACTAAGCTCTGGACACGTCGCGAGAGCGAGCTCTTTATCTCAGTAAGCGACTCAGGCGGCAAACGAGATAAATCTCGCTAGTACTTAACTAGTATAGCTTTATAGAAAAACCCTACTAGCTTTATTAAACCCCTGCTAGCGTTATATAACCCCTGTACTTGGAAGCGCGGTCTCGTTTGCCGTCTAAGGGCCTTTGGTGCGAAAATGTATAAAGGTCTACTTATTGATTAAACGCGACACTGCTAAAGAGCAATATATCTCCACTAATTAACTAGTTAACCACTTTAAAAGGTAATCGATTATATTTTAAGGGTTACTTTATTTATCTATATACTTATTTATGCATTTT
>Ga0307507_10003310_pt1 | contig 31588 bp, 3 predicted proteins | sample 7_EM_MG_FD_207223 | JGI IMG/M metagenome (GOLD analysis project Ga0307507, IMG submission 207223) | Populus trichocarpa ectomycorrhiza microbial communities from riparian zone in the Pacific Northwest, United States - 7_EM | ecosystem: Host-associated > Plants > Roots > Unclassified | place... | reverse complement strand
CAGGGCCCCTAGTCAGGGGTATCTTGGCGCTATGTATATAGACATGTCCTTTCCTCGACCTTCTCCTGCTCCTTAGCTTAGTATCTTCATCAGATAGCAGTCCACAAGCTTCGGTTCAGAGGCATTTGTGCGAGCCGTCACAATTATGGCTTAACTAGTTCCTTATCTTCCTTATCTACTTACTTATTAATATATTTATTAAATAGAGTCTCTATGCACTACTTGGCGTATTTCTATTATTAGGGGTACTGTTTCCACTTATTGCGAAAGTAGGTATATTTAAGAAATGGATAAAATATTACTACAGTAAAATAGTAAGGGCTCTTGGCCTTTATTTTATTAAAATATTTATTAATTTTTTTAATAGCTATATTAATGCTGGATTTAAGGAAGGAGTTGTATTTATTTTTAAGACTCTACTAAGTTTGCTAGAGGATTTAATAAAGGAGCTCTATATTAGTAATTGACTTCTATAGAGCGCTATATAAGCCTTTAACACCAGGACTATTAGTATTGCCTTTTATGCGCTTAATAGCTAATATAAAAGGCTTTAGGATCTTAATAAGCTGCTCTACCTACTGCTAATCTTTATTAGTAAGCGCGTCCTAAGATAGATTATAGCTATTATTAGCGGGCTTCCTCTAAGCTAGTAGATATTTATTAATTGCCTTATAAAGAAGTAATGCACAGCGGAGTATAAAGTAGGTTAAATTCCACTAAATACCTCCGTCCTTAATAAGCAGAAGCTCTACTTAATTAAAAAGATTATCCTTAATATATACTTTAGCCTAATTCTTAGCAAAGTCCTTATAGCGTCCTATTAATTGTATAATATATTTAATAATATTATAGATCTTGCCTATAAAGCCTTTCTCCTATATAAGGTTAAATTTAGCTTAATTGCTTATATTAATTAGTAAGCGTTTAAGCTTGCTTACGCCTTTGCTGTATAGTAAAGCCTTAATAATAAGGTTAATAATATAGCTAACGCACTAAAGCCGTTCCTTTTTAGGCACTAAAAGGCTTTATAAAAGGTAACTATAGAGCTTATTATTATTACTAGCGTTATTGGTTATTAAGGAGCCGAGCTTATAATTAATTTAATACTTTTAAATTACCGTTGCTGGAGCCGTTGTTATATTCTTAGCAGTATATAATCCTTATAGTTATAGAAGGCCTAAAAGCACTAATTAAAGCCTGCCGTCTTTATTAATGAAATAAGCTATTATACTAAGTAGCGACATTCTATTTATAGATGTCTAGATATTATAGCTAAGGTTAATTTTACTAAGTGCGGTAAGGAGGATGTCTTTAATACTAATATATTACCGTTTAAATATGGCCTTAATCCAATTGCTTAAGGATATAGGCGCCTTTAAGAGATACTTCTAAATCTAAGAACAGTTAAATATTAGCAGAGCGCGTGTATAAGGACTTATAGCTTAATAAAAGGTAATATCCTATAGAATTGTCTAATTAATATAGGCTTAAGCATAGCTAGCTACCCAAAACGGCTGGCGTTTATAGCTGGTAGCTAGAGTAGAAGCTTAATTGGCTAGCAGTTATATACTACTACTATGGCTTTTTAAGTTAATAATAAGGCTATGCTTTAATTTTAAATGGCCGCTAATATAGTTATTGCCGTTTATTATAAGTAAAGCACCTAGTTTTTAAGCTAAATGGCAGAGCTTATATAGCTAAAGCCTCTTTTTGCCTAAAGGACCGTCCTAAAAAAGGTCTGCTCTATGCTTTTATATTAGTAATATAGAGGCATTACTTAATAGTAACCGCTTATTAATAACTTAATATCTATATTTACTAGTAAGCTTGCTATATAATATTAAGTAGAAATTGTTCTAATTAATAGGAAAGATATAGCCGTAGTTTTAATTAGCTAGAGGAGGCTCTTATAATATAGAATTATCTTAATCGCCTAATTTGGTATTATTGTTGGTTAGAAGAGGGGAAGAAGTAGTTAATCTATAAGGCCTATATAGTACTAAAGGATATATAGATAAAGTTAATAAGGAAGAGGCAGAGGAAGAAGTAGAGGAAGAAGCTCTGCTACCTTACTAGGGCGTAAAATGTAATATAATTTGCATTATGTATAGGTAATAAAAAGGTTTAGTTTAATATTGGGGAATAGGTTTATACGCGTAGTAGAGATATTAAGAAAAATGCTTATTTACTATGGCTAAGCGAGAGATTCCCAAGGGTTAGCTAACTGGATCTTAGCTAAAGATCTAAATTCTAATAAAAGCTTTAAAACACCACTAAATCTTCCTTTCCTTACCACCAAGGCAGCGAGCTGTTAGCTCGCTGTAGTTTTATTACCGACTAACTATTAACTGACTGTAACTACCCTATACGCAGACTGACTGCTAGCTGACTGCTTACGTTATCAGCTTCTTGGCAGCTACGCTGCCAGCGTCGCTGGCTATTGGATACACTGATATACAACCTTATGCCTAAAAAAGTCCTTACTCCGCCTGCTCTGTCTACTCTATTTACTCTATTATAGATCTTATAGATTATATAGATTACACAGATTATATTGCATAACCTTAGTTACTATTCCTTGTTATATAGTTCTACTAGATCTATCCTAGACTATATCCTTATTAACTAACTAGCTTCTTCTAACTCTTCTCTAAGTAGTTATAATATCTTACTTAAAGCGTCTATAACACTATCTTCCTCCTCTTTATTTTCGTTCTTAAAGATTTCTAATATCTCCAAGTCGTCTACTAGATATTACGGCGCTGGTGGAAAACGGTGGATTGTGGCAGTGGATTGTAGCGGATAATCACAGACAGTTTCTTACTGTTTTAGATAGTCGTAGTCACGTGACCAGACGATCGTATAAAACCTCGAGCGGCGCTACCCTTCTTCTCTTTTCCTTTCTCTAGCTTTAGATCCTCGTTTATAGATAATCCAATTATATAGGCTTGCATGCGTCCTTCTTACTATGCTCATACCTTAATTAACTAAGTCGCTAACATTATCCAAAGCTTATACTACTCTTTCTTCCTAAGAAGGAACTTAAATATATCTATAAGGACACAGAATAGGACCTTAAGGACATTACCAGGACTATAAGGATAGGACAGACCCCTAAGAACCAAAAGAATACAAATAGAACGCAAAACCTAAGAATAGGACACGTATGGACTAGAACCCCCCTAGGAAATAAACAAACACCGGAAATTACCTAATACCCCTACTACCATGCCAAGAAATATAATAGCTGGCAAAGCCGCTATAGGACCCGCAAATACCTCTAATGGTAAAACAGTCGCCGTCTTAACCCCCTAGGAAGAGCTTATAGCAGCTAATGCTAAAATTAAATAGCTTTAACAACTGCTTAAGACTAGAGGCACCCCTATACCTAGTAAGGAGTTATTAAATACCTAGAGACTTGCTATGGTCCTTAAGGCCCTAGCCCAATATATAGTATTAGCATTATTACGGTCCGCAAAGGTTATGGACCCCCTATTACTTATAGATGGAACTATCCCTATATTTAATAATTAGAAGCTTTAACTATAAGACAAGCTTAAAGTTAATGCGGACTACTTCCCTACTACCTAAGCTAAAATGGCCTATGTCTTTAGCCATACTGGTAGGGACGCATAGACGTATCTACGTCCGCAATATACCTAGGACTTAGCAGACCCCTTCCTCTCTAGAGAAGAGATAATTAACTACCTGTCTTCTATTTATAAGAACCCCTTTAAGATATAAAACGCCCGCCTTAATTATAAAGCCCTTAATATAAAAACAATAGAGACCTTCTTAGCCTTCTAGACCCGCTTTCTATACCTAGCTAGATAGGCTTAAATCCCCCTAAAAGATTTAATGCCAGACCTCTTTAATAAGCTTACGCTAGACCTATAGCGCGCTATACTGCCGGTTTATACTACTATATAGACGCTAAAGGAACTTATAGACTAGTGCCTAGCTATTAACTAGGGCCTCTATTAAATTAAGGCATGTGCTAAGTAGTATAAGACTAGAAGCTCTGCCAACTAGAATATAAGTACTATAAGAACGGGCCATAGTGCCCTAATAAGATCTATAACCCCTATAGCACTAACTGTACCGCCTGCCAATAACCTAGCGGCTAGCTATATAGCTAGCCCTACTACAGGTCCGGCGAATACTTAACCTATATATAGCAACCCCTATAGATAGGCCCTTAGTAATTAAGGAGCCTACTTTTTATACGGCCAGAAAGACTACTTTATAAAAGACTGCCTAATAGCGGTAAAGATAAATAAGGTCCTATTAATTTAGGAGGATAATATAGAGTTAAAAAAAGAGGAACCTTAGAGCAAGACTCCCCTTTAGGGTTAAAAGGAATTAGCATATTACATATTAATCTGGGTTGGCTAGTTAGTAGAAAAAGCTGTACTATCCCTTATACTTTATTCCGCAATAGATATTAAGTTTTAACCTCTGCTTTGGCTAACTCTAGAGTAAATGCCTTTACCTTAATAGATATATAATATGCTGTAAAGCTAGCTAACCTTTTAAATATACCCTTTAAGGAACTGCCTAAACCAATTTCTATTTATAGGTATAACGGATAGGTAGGACCACCTATTATAACTATCTTATAAATCTACCTCTGTGTTAATAGACAAAGGCAGTATAACGCCCCCTTCCTTATTATGGACCTTAGAAGCCATAATATAATCTTAGGAAGAAAATGGCTAGCCTATTTAGGCTTATAGCTTAATATATAGAATAGACAGCTTATTTGGCCCGAAATTATGCCCCTAACACCTTCCTTTATAAAAGAGATTAGTATTATAATGGAGAACCTTATACGGCTATAGATAAACACTATATACTAGGCTGATGCTATACGTAGGGACTAGGCTTTTAAAAAGGACGTATAGCTTAACCTATAACGGATCTGTATACTACACCACCCCTAGACTACCTATATTATACCACCTGCACTAAAGATTAAAAAAGTTAGTAAGAAGCTAGCGGAGCTCCCTATAGGGAACTTAGGCCCTAGGCAGCTATAAAGAATAGCAAGGAGTATTAGATGCTATACTAAATATATAGACTAGAGGGATAACTTACGAAAGATAGAATAGGAGCTAAGAAAGATTATAAACCCTAAACCGCAAAATATGGCCTAATAATAGTCTGTAAAGAAACCTATAAACCTCCCACCAGTTAATATCTGCTATATTAGCGCTATAGGATTCTATTAGAACTTGGTCTAACCTAATACTATTACCTTTACTACTAGCTTATATGAAATTAATTAAATAATTAAGGAAAAGGAAAATAAGCTTAGTAAACAGGAAGGCAAGCTTATAGATAAGGAGCTGGTAGAACAGAAACTACCCCATTAATACTAGAAATTCAAGGACGTATTCTCCAAGGTAGCGTCTAATATACTCCCGCCTTACTAACCGTATAACTATAAGATTAAGATTGAGCTAGATAAGGAAGATATACTTAGCTATAGCCCCCTTTATTAGCAGTCTACTGCTAAATTATAGGCTATAAAGTAGTACCTTATTGATAACCTAAATAAGGGCTTTATTAAACCTAATTAAGCCCCTTCTAACTTACCTATTCTCTTTACCAAAAAGCTAAATAGAGGACTTTATTTCTATATTAACTACTATAAACTTAATAATATAACCCACAAGGACCGCTACCCACTGCCCTTACTTAATAAGACTTTAACGTAAATAAGTAGAGCTAAGATCTTTACTAAGCTTAATATCTGTTAGGCCTTTTACTAAATTAGAATAGACCCTAAATTGGAAGATCTTACTATATTTCGGACCTGTTACGGAATATATAAATATAAAGTACTTCCTTTTAGACTGACTAACGGACTAGCTATATACTGGCTATATATAAATAATATACTCTTTAACTACCTTAACGACTTCTATACGGCCTACTTAGATAATATTATAATTTATTCTAAGGGTGGGTTAGAATATAAAGAGCACATCCATAAAATCCTATAATGGCTCCGTAAGGCCGGCCTCTAGGCCAATATTAGGAAATTGGAATTTAGTGTTAAGTGTATAAAGTGCCTAGGGTTTATTATTAGTATAGACAGAATTAAGGCGGACCTAGAAAAGACGGCTATAATTAATTAATGGGTACCCCTAAGGACTATAAAGGGGGCATAGTTATTTCTAGGGTTCTGTAACTTCTACTAACGCTTTATTAAGAACTATAGTAGGATTGCCTGGCCCCTAAGCCTACTTACCTATAAGGACCAGCTCTTTTACTTTAATACTATATATAGGTAGGCCTTCAATAAGCTTAAGAAACGACTAGTCTTTGCTCCCTTACTTACCCACTTTAACTTAGAACGGCCCTTAATGCTAGAGACCAATACCTTAAATAGTGTTATAGCTGGCGTTTACTCCTAAAAGTAGACGGATGGAGAATAGTACCCTATTGCTTACTATTTAAAGACTATAATAGATGCGGAGCTAAACTACTATATCCATAACAAAGAAATGCTGGCTATTATCTCTAGCTTTTAGCACTGGCGTACGCAGCTAAAAGGGACCCCTAAGCCTATCTGGGTAGCCTCCAATTATAAGGCCCTAGAATATTTTATAATAATAAAGGCCCTTACGGCCCAGTAGGTACGCTGGGCGGATATTCTATCCTAGTTTAACTTCCTAATTATATACCGACTAGGCGCTATAAATTATATAGACGCCCTTATAAGGCATAAACAGGACCTAGATAACCAGATAGCTATAAAGATCTTACTATGGACCTAGATACTACTATAACTAGAGCACCTTAACCCCTAAATATAGGCAGAACTAAATACAAACCCTTTAGACGCTAAGATATGTCTCGTTAACTCCACGGAACTTAACCTTATTAATAAACTACTGTAGGTAAACTGTACGGCCCCTTCTCTATAGGAGTACTATAAAAAGGCAAAGGACGTTACCAGCCCATAGTCCCTTAAAAATGGATTACTTAAGCATTAGGAACGGCTAGTAGTAGTAGAGGAATAGAACTTACGGACTTGGCTTATTACTAAAGCACATACCTAGGTCTCTACGGCCTACCCTAGAAAAAATAAGACCTATAGGATTATTGGCAACCACTACTACTAGCCCAGAATAGTTATAGATATTAACCGTTATATACGGAACTATAATAGCTGCTGTAGATCTATAATCTCATAAGATAAGACCCTAGGACTATTAAAACCACTTCTAATACCAGAGCGCCCCTAGCAGCATATCTCTATAGATTTTTATAAGCTACCTATAGACCGTAGCAGATACGATATAGCTATGGTTATAGTCGACCGCTTTAGTAAGCGCCTATTTTTAATCACTTGTTATAAGAATATTAATACTAAAGAGGCAGCCTAACTGTATATCTACTATATCTACTAAATTTATGGACTACTAGATACTATTATATCCAATTACGGGCCGCAATTTATATTAGCTTTCTGGAATAAGTTTACCTAGATCTTAGGCATTAAGCTAAAGCTTTCTATAGTATACTACCCCCAGACAGATAGTTAGACGGAGATTATAAATTAATATTTAGACTAAAGACTTTGGCCCTTTATTAACTACTTCTAAGATAACTAGGCTAAACTGCTACTCCTAATAGACTATGCTTAGGCAACCCTACCCTATAGCTCTATAGGGTTTGCACCTATTTAGCTAGAAATAGGTTACTTACCCTATATAAGCTTTAACTGGGAAAGACCAGAAGGACCCCAGACTATATATAAAAAACTATTTTATAAGGAAGCCTAGCAGTACACTAAGCGCTTAGAAGAAGCCTAGATGGTAGCCTATATAAATCTAGAAAAGGCCTAGAAATTAATGTAATAGTAAGCAAATAAGCATAGATAAGAGCCTAACTTTACCATAGATAATAAGTTCTAGGTTATAACAAAGAACTAAAAGACAGAACGGCCTAACTATAAGCTAGACTATTAGATGGTAGGACTGTATAAAATCCTTAATAAAAAAGGCAACTTATATAAGGTTAAACTCCCAGACTTAATTAAAGTCCACCCTATTTTCTTACTAGATAAGCTACGGATGTCACAGCGACTCAGTCAATCAAGGCATAAGCGCCGTAAAGAACGTATGCAAGCCTGTACGATTGGAATGTCTATGGACTCGGATATCAAGATAAGGAGCAGAAGAAGGTCGTGGAAAGGACACGTCTATATACATAGAGCCAAGACGTAAGCGAACCCCCCTGACTAGGCCCTATCCAGGTTACGCGCGTCAGTGCCGTAACAACGGAAAGCTATAAATAACCTACTACCTAGATAAAAGAATAAGCCTCTACTACTAATTTAAGTTAATGGCGACAATAAATAGGAAGTTAATAAAATACTAGCCTATAAACTAGTATAAGGAACGCTAAAATACCATGTTTAATAGAAAGGTTACAATCTAGACCTAACCTGGTACCCCGCCTAGAACTTTATAGGTTGCCCCTAGAAGCTTAAAAAATTCTATAACCAATACCCTAATAAGCTAGGACCCCTAAAATATCTAGACGAGTAGATGCAGTGCTAGTATAACGAAGATAATAAGCTACCTGTTAAGTATATAGATAAGAACACCCTATGGACATAATATGGATATACAAAGCCTAAGGGCAGGCTTTTTTGGAGGGGGGTGTAATGTTACGGCGCTAGTGGAAAACGGTGGATTGTGGCAGTGGATTGTGGCGGATAATCGCAGATAGTTTCTTACTGTTTTAGATAGTCGCAGTTACGTAACCAGACGATTGTATAAAACCTTAAGCGGCGCTACCCTTCTTTTTTCCTTTCTCTAGCTTTGGATCCTTGTTTATAGACAATCTAATCATATAGGCTTGCATGCGTCCTTCTTGCTATGCTTATACCTTGATTGACTGAGTTGCTAATACTAGAGGTGTAATATCTGTTTAATTAATTTAGTTAATATCTTTACTTATTATACCTAAAGCTCCTTTTTCCTCTTCTATAGCTTATTAGTCTTATACCATTGCTACAATATTATTATTAGGTAAGATTATACCATCTCTATATTCTTATTGTGTAAAAAAGGGGTTAGTTTATATTACGCTGGCAAGTCTCTTATCTTAGCAACCCTCTTTATATTTAGAGTGCATTAAAGCAAATGTTTAGTTATCCTGTAATATTTGCTTAATCTCTAATACTAAATATACGCGTACTACTATTCTTAACAATTATTAAGTACTCTTATTAATTACTACTAGGGTCCTAGGTTTAATCTACTGCTGCAAAACTTAATAATAAGCTCTTAGTAGCGCTGGCTAAACTTTATTATTCTTATAACACTAAGTAAGAGGCTACTACTGCTTAATAATAGGCTCTTAACTCTCGCCTAGCTACGTCTACTTAGTTAATTCGTTTTAAAAAGGTTTATAAGAAGGTTTATTTTAAGGAGTGGAAACTTATAGAATAAGGTCTTTAGAACTTAGTAACAAAAGAATAGGTTCTCTCTCTCTAACAAGAGAAACAACTCCAAGTACCTTAGTGGCTGCTCCTCTTAGGTCCCCTTTAAGTAACTTATTCTTTAGCAACTCTTCTTTATTAATGCTTTTTAATCCTTTTTCTTCTAATACTCCTATACCTTTTGTCGGGAATATATCACGTGTCGCCGCGGCACTAGCGTGGCGAGGAGCCTTAAGCTCCTCGCCCTTCCTCATCACAAGAATCATCAAGCTTTTAACCAACATCACTGTAACCTACTCAAGTAGCCGTTATTGGTGAGTCACCCTGTGTGACCAACACTAATTAGAGGTTGAATACACAGTTAACCACAGAGCAGCTAGGTTTTCGAACAGAAGAGACAGTCTTATGCAGGGGTACTATATACGCTTATATAGAATGGATCCCGGCAATACTGTGCTACCTTAAACTTGCGGAAAACTAGTAACAGAAGTGTTACTAAGTACTAGGAGATACCAAGTTGTGTCCATTATATAGAACAACCACGTTTACGAAGATTTGGTCGAGTACTTTAGGTTAGAAGTGTTACTAAACCTAGGGTCCTAAGTCAACATCCAAAACGCGTTAAAACAACCATCTTAATACCTTTGGTGTACCTTCGTAGACTATAGGATTACGATCACTACCTAACTACACGTTAAACAACCTTTATTTCCCTTAATTTTTATTAAAACGCGTTAAACAATCTTTAATAACAGCTATTATAGCGTTAACCTACCCAAAGAAGTATAAGGACGATATTAACCCAAAGATATAGAAAACCGCCATAATTAATCCTAAAGATGTTAATTAACAAGACTTAAACGGATTCTTATTACACTATATAGCATACTACAAAGACAGCGAATACAACGACACCATGCTATAGTACTGTATGAAGGAGGACTTTGTTGGATAGATAAAGGAAACATAGGCTCCTGCGAATAAGGATATTATATAGGACTTCCATAACTTCCTACGGGAGAATGGAGTGTTTGTACCTATAAATAGGGGTGCTATTAGAGATAACATTTAGGAGCAAGTTATTAACGTAAAAGAAGAGCATAAATAGACTCTATAAGAGATTGAGCACTAACTACGCACTATAAGGAAGCTTAATTTATAATAGAACCCAAGCAATATACTATTAGAGACGCTTCTACCTTTATCTTTAACTCCCCTGTATCAACCAATTCAACCTACAACTTTAACTACTGCCCTTTAGCAAGTATAAGATCTCCCTACTTCGCGATCTAATAGCCTTTAGACCCTACCGACTAGACCTACGTCCCCACTGCAGCCTATAATACAACTCCTACCTCCTCCATCTTAATCTTAAATCGGAGGCAGTTTAAAATTACTTACAGAGCTTGCGAAGCTCTATTTGGATTAGAAAAAGAAGTTTGGTGGGGAATTATATAATATTCTTAATTTAAAACTATGTATCTTCTATAACTGTTGCTAGAAGGTAGGAATAGAGTCTAATAAATACTATAACGCCTATTCCGTTATGCTTAAGGGCCGAGCTAGTACCTTCTATTATAATTATTTGGCAGGAAAAGGATACGATTTCAACCGCATAATATATAAGTTAAGATGCCACTTTGAAACAGAAGAGAATAAGCAGCAGTATATATTAGAATGGAGAGAGACTACCTTTTTAAGGATTATTGCTATAAACCTAGGTGCCCCTTAGCTTAATTATCTTTAAAAGCTCTTTAATTAACTTTAGATAATTTAGCGTGGTTTATCTAAATTATATTAAGAGGATTTTAGCCTATATAATTAAGTTATTAGTGTATACTAAGGCGTTAAAGAATGCAACCTTGCTCTCTTTAATCCTGTAAATACTTACGAAGGAGTATATGCTTAATTAAGATCTTCTATTGGCACCGCTCTACGCTCTTAAGAAGTATAGTAATTTAACGCCTAACTTTAACCTACTTTAATTAACCCGCCCGACCAATACAATTACAACTGGACTGATCGAATATATAGTGGCCGTGGTAGGTAATACAGCAGAGGGTACAATTAACAACTATAAGGCAAAGGTAGAGGTCCTTATGGAGGTTTATTCCAAAGTAATTGCCAGAAGAAGTGCTATATTTGTAAGAAACCGAATTGCTAGTTAACTAGGCATTCTCTTAATAAGCAAAAGGAGGCATATAATAAGTTTCGCCAGAGTATAAGAAACGTTGGAAATTATAAAGTTACTATAGCCTACTTCCAAAGCTTCCTGGTTCAATATAAAGGCGTAGAGGATCTTAAGGGTAAGGCTAATAAGGCTAAACAGCTTCTTATAGATATGGAAATTGAGGACTACTCTCTCAACCAATACTTCACTAAGTATGGTGAGGTAGATGGTATATAAACTGTTACTGTTCTTAATAACCAATCCACGCTCTATACTATTACGAAGTTAGACATCTTTAATAAGCTAAAGGAGAGTTCTATATTCTTCTTTAATAATAGATACTCGGCGAACGTCTTCTATGGTATTATGCCAGATACTAGAGCCGTAGGAGTATCTACAGCAGGAGAACCTTAAGTTTGAGCTCTTTAGTAGCTTAATAGCTCTGTTTAAATTAACCAATTAACGGCAGGCCAATATACAATTTATTTTAGTAAGGGTACTATAATCTCTCTCGGCACAATTAGGGTTAAAACCCCCTTAGGGTATATTACTTTCTATATTATTCCTATGAACACCCCATTTCTATTTTGCATTGGAGATATAGATAAATTAGGCGTTAAACTTAATAACCTTAAGAATATGCTTATTTAGGGAGATAATTAGGTGCCTGTTATGCGTAAATAGGGTTACCCCTAGTTGCTCCTCCATTAACTAGAAAAGAGCGTTGCTTAGAGCCACTTAACCAAGTTAGAGCTATGTTAAATACACCATTGTTTTAGCTACCCATCTGTTTACCAATTGCTTAGGGTTCTTTAGTGAGTAGGCTATAAAGTTAAGGTTAAGGCAATTAAGCATCTTATAAAGTACTATTATTACTGCTAAATAAACCAGAAGTCCCCTGGCCGATTTAAGTTTACCCTTAAAGATAACTACGACTTTAACTTTTGTATTATCGTTAACGTTATATATCTTAGCGGCAAGCTAGTACTTTAAGTTATTAACTTCTTAACCTCCTTCTAAGCCGCACGTTTCTTAAAGGATATATTAGCTAGGAACGCATAGGATACCCTTTAATTATACTAGATTAATGTCTACTAAGGACCCCCTAACCAAATTGTCTATAACACAGGAAAGAACTTCTTATCTATAAAGTTTTAATAATAAATAAAGGCAATGGCAATTAAGGTTAAGGGAGTCCCTATTAAGGCATATAATAGTATTAGAAAAGTGGAGCGATATTACGCGCTATTACGCTGTGTATATAAGATTATCTCTTTAGAACTAGAGGATATTAGCAAAGAACTTACCTTGTAAATAGCTGTTAAAGCTATTAGCGATTCCGCTGGCCTAGATAGACTTATACCTATATTACTAGTCTTTGGCGCCTACCCTTAAATAACTAACAATTCTCCACCATCTCCCTCTATTATGCAACGGGCTGAGGCTATTTGTAAAGCAATAAAGGAGGTCCGACGTCTCTACGCTATACGCTAGGTTAACGACGTACTAGGAATAAAAAATGGCCCAAATATCTTAACTACGCTCGATCTGCCACTCCAGTCTAAGGTACGCGTATGGCGTAAAAAGGGAGGATGGTTAGGCCCATATTAACTTATTATAATTAATAGTTAAACTTATACCATTTAGATGCCTTATAGACCCACTTAATTCTATTTAACTGTTATTAAGCCTTACTATAAAGATAACAGTTCCAAGCCTTTATAGAATACCCTAAAAGATGCCCTAAAGGAGAACCACAATAAACGTGCTTTAGAAGGCGACTATGATTCTAATACAATTATAGTAGATATGCCGCAACTACAACGCGGTAGAGGTTGCCTAAAGGGATTATAAAATTGCCAACACCTTATTAATTTTAAAGAGCAATTTATTACCGCTATTAAGAATAGAGTTAAGTTATTAATGGCCTTTATAACAGCTAAGGAGAAGGCTGACTTTAAGCTTATAAAACAACTCTAAAAGGAAGGTTATATTATAACCCCTAGAGTTTCTTTTTAAGCTTCTAATAAGCAGGAAATCAATAGTCTTATTATAAGAGGAGTCTTTAAATTTGAGAAGTATAACCCTACTAAGTTTAATGGAGTTCGTATCTTTAAGTTAAGAATAGTTAATAAGATTAAGGGCAAAGCTACTAATACCCTATTTAAGAAATTAAGGCTTATTATCCAAGGTTATAACAATAATGGTAAGGAGATAATTCTTATATAATCTCCTATAATTTAACAAGCTAGTTAGCGAGTTATTATTACGCTAGCTCCCTCCTTAATAAAGAATAGAATAGCGGTCTATTTATAAGATATTACTCAGGCCTACACCTAATTAGAGACGCACCTTTAGCGCTTAATATTAGCACACCTTCTAGAGCAAACTCGCCACCAATATCCCAAAGATACAATTATGGTTGTGCTTAAGCCATTATATAAAATTGCAGAGGCAGGAACCTATTAGTGGGCTACTTACAGCAAGCACTATAAAGAGAAGCTTTTAATAACTACTTCTATATTTAATCCCTGCTTTCTTATAACAACTATAGGAACTCTATTCGGAATTATTGGTATATAAACTAATAATATAATTATCTTAGGAGACGACTAATTCTTAGCTCTTAAAGAAGATAAGTTAGTAAAGGCAAATCTTATGGTAAAGCCAAAGGAAAAGCTTGACTTAAAAACACCATTACTCTTTAATAGATGCATCCTCTCCCTAAATAAGGATTCTATTGCTTTGCGCCAGAAGGGTTAAGGCAAGAAGATTAACGTTATTAATATTAATTCTCTGAAGTAAGGATACGTGGAGCAACGCGCTTATGGAGCTTATATTGCTTCTATCTATTAACCCAAGGCTTTATTTAATCTCTCTGTTGCCGCTTAACACTAGGAACTAACTAAGGATGATATTCTTGCCCTAAATAAGCGTCTTTCCTGGCAAATAAACCATCTTGATTGGGGACTACTCTATATACCTATTAATCTTCCTACCACTAAGCTCTTTATATTTGTTAATAAATTATTTGTAAACAATAAAGATTTTAGCTCCTAGCTAGGATATAAGATTATTATCACAAACGAATCTACTAGAGAGAATAACTTTATAATCTACAGCAATCTTATCCACTAGAGCTTAACTAAGAGCAAGTATATTACTTAAAGCGTTCTAGCATTAGAGATATATGGAATAGTTAGCGGAGTTAATATAGTAATTGCAATTAGAACTACCCTAAAAATAATTATAGATTAACTTAAACTTCCCGTTATCCCTATAATTGTGTGTACCGACTTATATTCCCTCTATAAGTGTTTAGTCAAGCTTAGTACCACAAAGGAAAAGCGCCTTATAATTGATATTATACCACTTTGGCAATCCTATAAGCGGCAAAAACTCTTTAAAATTTAATAAATTAATGGCCAAGACAACCCAGTAGATGTAATAATAAAGGCAAACCTAAATAAGGCTTTAGAAACATTTGTTAATACAAACACTCTATATATACAAGTTAAAGGTTGGGTTAAAAGGAAGTAAGAGCGAGACTTTGTGATAATACTAGAGCACACCACCTGTGGTATTCTACGGACCCTAACTTCTAATAACCAATCAGGATTTTACATCCCTGGGATGGAAAATCGCTATTAATTCGCTTACTACTAGCGCCTTAGCGGCCCTTGCGACATGTCTTCCTACCACTCCCTAATGATTCTTTTTCGGTTTAAAGGCATTTGTGCGAGCCGTCACATATTATAATGGCAATAGTAAGTGAGGAGGATTAATATTTGTTATACTGGTTAAGCGGTATATATATATAGGTGGCAACCACAAAAGAAGAATTGCTAGTGTTGGGAATATATCACGTGTCGCCACGGCACTAGTGTGGCAAGGAGCCTTAAGCTCCTCGCCCTTCCTTATTATAAGAATCATCAAGCTTTTAACCAATATCACTGTAACCTACTCGAGTAGCCGTTATTGGTGAGTCACCCTATGTGACCAACACCTTTTTTATGGCGTTCTTTAGGTTATCTAGTAGTTCCTTAGTAGTTTTATTATAGCCTATCTACTTAAACTTATACTATATTTTATTATTAATGTCCTTATAACTAACAATCTTTAAAACTTCCTATTTATCCTCTTTTTAACCTCTATATATATCTGCCTTATAAGCTAGTAGCTTAATATTCCTATATACTGGTTTTAGTATCGCTATATATTATATAGGGTAAATCTTCATTTTCTCTAGTAAGTTAAGTCTATACATAACTTCTAAGATCTTTGCTTTTACTATAAATGGTCCTAGTCTAACGTAGTCTAACTTTTTACTTAGTTATCAATTCTTAAAATTTTTGTATAGTAGCTATACTTTATCTCCCTCCTTAAAATCTGGTCCCTTAAATCTCTTAGAATTATAGTACTGTTTTATTCTTACTTATACTAGTTCTGTTATCTTTTGAAGGTAATTATAGAGATTTATTAGATTCTCCATTCTTTCCTTAGCTGCAGTACTTATCTTTTTTACTTATTATGGTAATAATAATGTTCTTAGCTTATACCTATAATTCGCTTTAAAAGGTAATATGCCTATCCCTTTTTATGGTGTTGTATTATACGCAAACTATATAACTAGTAACAACAATACCCAATTATTCTGTGCGTAATTAATATAATGCCTTAAGTACTATTCCAATATCTAGTTTAGTCTTTCCGTTTAACCATCTGTTTATAGGTAATATACTATTAATATTACTACTTAAACTCCTTATTTGGCTAAGAATACTTCCTAGAATACTGCTATAAATCTTAGGTCTCTATCCAATATAACTTTTATTAGTGCTCTATATCTTATAAATACTTCTTTAATATAGATTCTAGCCACGTCTTCTTTAATATAGATTCTAGCCACGTCTTCTTTAATATAGATTCTAGCCACGTCTTCTGCTAATATTTCTTTTATATACGCTATAAAGTAGCCCTACTTAATTAGCTTATCCACTATTACTAAGATTATATTATAATCTTATCCTATAATAGGGTCTTTTAACTTTAGTAACTTTATAATAAAGTCCTATAATATAACCTCCTATAGCCTTTCTGGTATATTAACAGGTTATAGCCTTCTATATATCTTATGCCTCATTAGTTTATTTCTTTAATAATCTAAATATTTCTTAGTAGTTTATCTTACTAACCCCTAAATCCCATTAATAATATACTCTTAAAGTCTTAATACTAAGCCCATAGCTCCGTTATGTCCTTAAGTTATTTCCTTATAAAAATCCTCTACAAACTCTCTTATAACTGTTTTTAGTACATATATAGCCTCTTTATACTTGTACTACTCTAAGTCTAGATCTTTGTCCTATACTTCTTAAATCCTTTATAACTATACACTTTCTAGTGTTTTATAGGTCTATTCTTCTTTTATTACTATAATCTTAGGATAATTATACCTAATTAACCCATCCTTATTTTGGCGTAGCATTGCCCCTAATAGCTTTTCTTTATTTTACAACTCTGCCTTCCTACTAAGTACATCTACTCTTACGTTTTTAGTACCCTTGGTATACTAAATTTTAAAATAATATTCTATAAGCATTTCGGCCCATCTAACTTATCTTTAGTTTAACTCCTTTATTATTAGGAACCCTATTAGGTTCTTATAGTCCGTTTTAACTATAAATAGTTTCTCTATACCTTATAAGAATACTCTCTATTTCTTAAGTGCTGCGACTATACCCAACAACTCCTTATTGTAGATATTGTAGTTTAGTTCTGCCAGTGTCATTTTTTAACTATAGTACGCTACTAGGTACTATACGTCCTGGTGCTTTTATAATAAGTATACTCCTAGTGCAAAGTCTAATGCGTCTATTTCTACAACTGTGTCTAACTTTAGTTAGTAGATCTTAAGGATCAGATCCTAGGTAAACAGCTTCTTTAGTTCCTAAAAAAGTTTTTTTTATTTATTGCCCTATATCCACAGTTCCTCCTTTTTTATAAGCCTTATAAACGGTTCTATATTCTTTAACTATTATATAATAAACCTCCTATAGTAGTTGCAAAACCCTAAAAATAATCTTAACTGTATAACATTCTTTAGTTTTTACTAACTTACTATAGCTTCTACTTTCTTTAGGTCCATGTTAATCTTGCCTAGCTTAATAATAAATCCTATAAAGTTGGTCTTCCTTATAAAGAACTCGCACTTTTTAATTACTACTAGCATCCTTTTCTATTATAGTCTCTTTAAGACCTATTTTATGTATTCTCTATGTTCCTACTCACTTATTAAGTAGATAATAATATTATTAAGGTATACCATAACGAACTTATTAAGGTGTTCTCCTAACACACTATTAATTCTTTTCTAAAACGTTACTAGCGCGTTTATAAGTCCAAACTGTATTACTAATAGTTTGCATAGTCCTTCCTTTAACCTAAAGGCTGCCTTCTATTTGTTACCTTCCTTAATTCTAATCTAATAGTACACCCACCTTAAATCTATCTTTGTAAAGATTTACGCATTGCCTACCCTATCCTAGATTTTACTAATTAAGGGTAAAGGATATCTATCCTTTCTAGTAATGCTGTTTAACTATCTATAGTTAATACATATCCTAAGTTTTCCGTTTTTCTTTAATATAAACAACACTAGATATCCTACTAATAACTATAACGGTTTAATATATCCCTTTCTAAAGTTCTCCTAAACGAACTTCTTAAGCGCCACTAACTTAATTTTAGTAAGCTTATAAATTAGAAAGAACCTTAGACTTATTCCTAGTTCTAATTCTATTTTATAGTCCTATACTATATATTTTAATAGCTTTTTACTTTCTAGGCCCTATAGCCTTTTACTATACTTATGGTATCTTTTTAGTATATAACTTAAGCCTTACTTAGTCTCTTTATAAGTCGCTCCAACTTAATACCATACTATTTTGGTTTATTATCGCGCCTTACGTTATTATATATTATTATTATTTATTACTTAACGTCCGATTCAGATCCCTATTAGGCTCACGCGGACTACTCCTTATATATATATGGGGAGAAAACTCTATTTAAGAAAACCCCGTAATCCATCTCCCCGCCTTTTGGGACTCGCCTACAAGGCGCCTATAAGGCGCCTGCGAGTCGCCTATAGTACTCTACTACCTTACTTTTTAACCTCCTTGGGAACCACTACTACCGTAACAAGCCTACGGACGCGCTAGTATCGTAAACTTTACTCTACTACTGTAGAGTTATCAGGGGGCGCCCATTGCTCGCCCACCCGCCCTCTATTACCATTTCCTTTGCAACCCAGAACTGGTTTAGTATATTTTAGCTAATAAGCCACTAGGTAACCGCCTTAAGGCCTTTTTATATCAAGAGCAGTGTATTATAGTTCTCTATACCAGCTACTAAGAGTATTACTTCTCGGTTAGTACGTAAGGGGCATAATAGTATTATATGTTTTGGTGTCTGTCTTGGCCAGCTATATTCGCATCTCGGGCTACCTACTAGGACATCCACCCAGTAGAGCCAGTCTTTTAGTCCTATTATTCCTATTCTTAAAAGTGTTGCCATTATATTTTCTACCTTTATTAGGCCTTTTTGGAGCCCTAGAGTGTTTACCCCCTATAGTATTAACTATGCTACAGCTTAGGTTCCTCTTGCCTTAGTCAGCCTCTATACCTTTAACTCCCATATACCTCTCTAGCGTTAGTCTAGCCAGTATTACATTGCGGGAGATAGTTTCCCGGCGTTCTTTTATACTCTACTTTAGCTCCTTTCTCTTACTTGCTATTATCTTTACTAGCCTCTTATACGTCTCCCTTCCTCCTCTATATAGGCCTGGGCCCTAAAGCAGCACTATTCTTCTTCTGCTTTCTTTACCTATTTCTCTAATATATCTTCCCTACTTTAGGATTGTTAGTTTATTCTTCTATAGGGCGCCCTAAGGTCCCTCTATAGTCTATTTAGGCGTGTCTTAATATACTTTATAATATTAAAGTTGCGTTTATTTTACGCCCTTTACATTATAGCGGCTTTAATATATAGTTATAGGGGGGGAATATTAGCTTCCTTCTTAAGCAGTACTATAGCCATTCGCTTATATCCGCCTATTATACTCCAGAGGCAGGCTATTTAGACCTTTTAGAGTAGTTTAAGGAGCGCTTTAGGGGGGCCTTTCTTAGATTCTCTAATGGCCCAAATACTAGACCCGTACGTTATGGTTAACCGGACAACTGCTGTATATAGTAGGCGTGACCTCTAGAAGCATAGACCCCATATAGAATTAACGATCCTAGATAATACAATATACTATACTTAGCCCTTACGGGCCGCTTGCGCTATATATACGCTCCACTGGAGCTTGCTGTCTATCTATACTCCTAATACCCTTAGGCCCTAAACTAGTTAACCCCTAAAGCCTTAGATGCGAATTATATACTAGAGATCTACAGATTAGTTACATTTTCTTATAAAGTAGATTAGCTGGTATTTCTCTAGTAAGAATTAGACTCTATATTATCTTACCTATTCTATATAGGTGTTATAAGCTTTCTCTAGTGTTCTGCAATTCTCTACGGCTATTAGCCCGTATATAATTAGGTTTATATTGTTAATAAAGCCTATCCCCTAGGTCGCCCCTTCCTTAAAGGAGTTAAGCAGGTTACTTATAAAAAAAAGGAAGAGTATAGGCAAAAGGGGTGATCCTTATAGTATTCCTATTATAACTGCAATAGGGGGGCTCTAGTATCCACTAAAGACTAGTAATATTTCTTTCTAACCTATAAACCCTTAAACAAATTATATAATCTATTCTAGAAAGCCTTTTGCCCTAAGGATATATAGGAGACGCTTATAGGGTACGTTATTATAGGCGCCACTAATATCTAGGCTAAGCATTAATACTACATAGTCCCTTCGCATCGCCCATACGGATTTAATAGTGGCAGCGAGTAGCGTAAGTACTAATAGTGTTAAGCGGTTCTTTCTTGCCCCTATTTAGCTTTGTGGTAGTAGGGCGTGTTCCTTAGCCATATCTACTATATGGTCCGCTATTACCTTTTCTAAGATCTTATTAAGGGTATTTTCTAAGGCAATAGGGCGGTAGCTTCCTAGGATTAAGTAATCTACTTTACCTTCTTTCTATAGAACAACCATCGTTATAGATCTTCTAAGTCGCGGGTAGTAGCCTATGGCAAAGTATACCCTAGCTACGTCTATAAGCTAGGGTGCTATAAGTAGTCTACAGGTTTTTAAGGCCTTATTTAGAATCCTATCTAGTCCTAGTACTATATTATTTAAAAGGCGGCTAATAGTTCTGGCCATTTCCTCTGTTATTATATCGCTGTTAACCCTTAGGCAAGTCACCGGTATTTTACCTATAATATCGCTAAGGTCTACTAGAGCTAGTTAGGGAAAGAACCTTTCTATAAGGATCTTTACCTTCTCATTATTATTATTAGTAGCCTATAATTCCCCTACTCTTTATAGGGGTAGTAGGTATAGGTCTTCTACCAGGCGCCTTGCCTTTTTCTTTACCTATTTCGCTATAGCCCAAAGGCCCTTATTATAGGGGAGGCTCGGGTTAAAAGTGTGCTCGTTTATAAACCGTCTTCAGTTATTCCTTGCTTCTTTCTTTAGGGTATTCTTTAACTAGTTTCTCGTATCTTTATATCGTCTCTCGTCTTTAGAGTTGTGGCTACTTATATATTTCCTTCTTACTTGTTGTTGGCTGGCAATAAGAACCGCGTATTATACGGACCATACATATCGCCCATAGGGGCCCGGTCTTAAGACCGGGCAGTACTCTTCTAGCCTATTTTTAATTGCTGCCTAGATCCTTTCTAGTCTTTGGTCAATTTCCTTAGGGGTAGCTAATAAGCCTCACTTATTTAGTATTAGGTGGATTTCTTCTAGGTCTTAAAGTTATTGTTTAACTATATTAAGGAAACTATCTATTTTAAGCTTCCTTATTGCGTATCTTTTACTACTTAGTTATGCCTTAATATCTAAATCTAGCTATATCTAGATAGGGATATAGTCTAAAGCGAGTGCCCATTCTTCTTTAGGATTGCACCTTTAAGTCTCTAGTATAGGCCTTTATCTATAAATATAAGGTTAATTATACTTCTGGAGGTTCCTTATTGCTATATAGTTGCTCCTAGGGGGGTAGCCAACTTAAGGCCCCAGGTATCTATAGCTCTTAGTAGGCACTTTACCTATTATTTAGCAGCAATATGGATACCCCCCCACCATAGGTGGTAGAGGTTTATATCTCTTAGTAGGATAGACTCTATACCTTCAGTTTCTAGCAAGCTTATTACTAATATAATGTTCTCTGTTTATAGGACCCCTTCAACCCTAAGGTTATATACATTAATAATTTATACCGGTCCCCTATATATCTAGATTATTACAACTGCAATATCTAGGTTAACTACCTACCATAACTATAAGGACAGGCTGATAGCCTTGCTAATTATAAAGCATACGCGTATAGCTGCTTTTAGTTCATATAAAAGCTGGAATCCTTAGGGGCAGTATATTAATTATATGTAGGTATTATAGTATAGCTCTTATATAATAAGGATATAGTGTTTCTCTAGGTCTAAACTATCTAGTAAAGGCCTTACAAGATAGTGGTTTATATTGCCGCAGTTATACTATATAATAGATAGGTGGCGGACCCCTAGCGAGGGTCCTTCGCCTCTCCTTTATTCCTCACTTCTTCTATTTCTACTTTCTCTAGGATATTTAGAACTTCTATCTCTTATATCTATACCCTAGTTACTACTTATTTTATATAGAGCTTTCCATTCCCGTGTCTTATATTCCTACTAGCGCTTCTATATCTAAATCTATTATTATCTCCAGTTCCTCCCCTATTCTTACTGGCTAGCTATATACCCTTTATAGGTCGGCTGTAAATATTATATTTACCGCGTTAAATTTAATTATTAATTGTCCTGGTCTTAAGCTTACTATAGCTATCTATAGGGGTCTTCCTATAGGGCGTCCTCTCCCTTATATCCCCTGTAACCCTTATATCCCTATCCAGTCTAGTAATATCGCACGGCGCCGCTTCTAGCCCGTTAAGGCTTAGGATAGCTAGTCTAGCCCCTTAGTACTAAAGGTAGGAAACGCTAGGAAGGCACCTACGTTCCCCTAGCTTATCGCCTATTATTTCCATTTATATAACTTAGCGTGCAGTTATTCCCGTAGCTGTTAAGCCCTTACCTTCCATCTCCTATATTTAATACAGTCTTCCACGCCTTATATATGCTTCGGTAGCAGTTTACGCATTTTATTTAGTCTTAATTTAAGTAGTATCTTATATTATGGGGGCCTGCACAGTAGCCGCAGCACACCTATGCTACGCATGTGGATTAGGTATATCCCTATTATACGCAGCGGTAGTATCATTCTAGGCATAGTCTATAGTTATAGAGCCTTGCGTTATATATAAGGCTATTTATAATTATTCCTTTTTAGATAAGGAGTTTTTGCATTCCTAGTGTATATATACTAACAATAAGGGAGCTATGCATTTAACTAGTGTCTTCCTAGCAAGTCTCTAGCGACCCTTATATCCTCTCATTATTCTCATTATTTACTTAGTTTGCATTTTCCTATTAAAGCTATTAGATTTAGGTAATCTCAAGGCCTAGTATAAGGTGTTCTATTTATTTTACTATCTCTTATATAGTTACTATGTTATCCGCCTAGCGTCCCTTTTCTACCCTAAGGCTTATAGGAACCGCTAGGACTTCAACTAGGTAGTCTTCACAGAGCACTTTTATGCCAATACGTTCTCCTAGCCTGTCCCCTACCCTTATAGCTCGTTCCTTTACTTATTAGTCCTTTAGGGTAACTCTAATATCTCCGCTCCTAAGGTGTTGGACTATAACTGCGTTATAGACCTCTTTGTAAATCTCTATAAAGACTTCTATTTCTAATTGTCCCCTAAGCCCCTCTGCTTTTTCTATATTTAGTTATATTATAATTATATACCCGGTTATTATCTTAAGGGGGGTAGGTTCCCTATACTATAAAAGCGCGGCTACGGTGGCCTAAATACGGTTTGCCAGTAAGGGGGGGTTTTATTTATTTTTAATTTTACTTAGCCGTTAGAGAATTTAATTAAGGGTTTGCTAGAGGGGCGCCTAGGGTTCACTAGACTGGCGGAGCCATTCTGCTAGCTATATTAGTTTATTATAGCTAATAGTTACTCCCCTATAATTCTAGATACTAGACGCGTCTAGTAGGCTTTATATTTTGTCAGATGCCTTCTTAATAGAGGTGTTTCCGTTTTATAGTGTGGTATTCGCCCGTCTTTATTATAGAGGGCCGTTGTTAGGCGTAGATCTAGTGGTCGCACGCGAGTGCGAGCCACCATCGGTTGACGTATACCTCCCCTGCGATGTATATATCTCAAGGGGATTCTCTAGGTGTTTTTCAGGGTTCTTTTAGTTAGTTTTAGTCTTTTTAGGCTAAGTGCAGCAAGAGCTCCTTCCTTAGATAATATCTATCGCCTAAGCTTAATATATTTTAATAATATTATATTAGATATATTATCTTCTTTGCGTTATTATATATCTCTAATATTAACCTAACCTATAAACCAATTAATCTTTAGATTGTACTCCTATAACTAAGGCATTCCTAATATTACCTTATCCTTTCCCAATGGTAGGATATTAAAAAACATTTTAACTAATTTTCCTTTAATAGTTAACTAAATAGGACCTGTTTTAAGATTAATAATAGGTATAAATATTATTTCTATCGATGTAGTAACCTATCCTTTTAACTACTACTAGTAATATATAGTTCCTTATTACTCCACCATCTACTAATACTTTAAACTTTTAATCTTATCAGTTAACTTATAGGTTTAGGTGCCGTCCTATAATTCCTTTAAGGGTCTAAGGCTTTACCACTAGCTCCCTCTAGTTTTATAGGCCTCCGCTTTTCCTAACTATTAACTATTATTCTTTAACTATACTTAGTCCCTCTATAGCTAATATTTAGTTTATTTCTTGTCTTTAATATACTATAGACAAGTATTCTCTAGGCACTCCCACCACTATTATCTATTTAGGCATTCTTCCATAAGGAACCTTTTTGGTTAAATTATTAAGTCCCCTAGTTCTTAAACTTCTACTAGGTGCTAACTATGTATATACTTAATATCCCTATATTACTTTTTATCTATTATCCAATACATTTTTATTAGATACTTATAATACTTATCTTTAGGTATCCTATATATATTACACATATTATCCACATATATAATCTATACTAATGTGTAATATACCGGGTGCTTTAAGTTAACTCTTAGCTTATCTTTATTCTTAAGTTTAAACCTTTCTCGCGTTAATCTAATTGTTGCTATATTATTTGCTAGTACTAATATCTATATTATTTCTGTTTAGTCTATAGCCTATTCCTCTAGATTCTTTAACATTATAACTAACGCCCCTTTTATATAGCTTATCTGCTTCTTAGATATTGCTTAATTTAGTATAACTTTCTTATCTAGCCATATACAGAAGTCTTCCTACTTATTATTTCCTCTTTACTTATACCACTTCCGGTATAGTTTAGTAAGTATATACAATCTATCTATAAGGAAGTATCTCTTTATTACTACATTATTATAACCTTTAGTATGTCGTTCTATAAACCTAGTTAGGATCCCTAAATCCTCTTCTTACTTCTAGGTCACTTAACTACTTAGCTCTTAGCATTCCTACCCTTAGCCTATTAGTAACTTTTTATATAGGTACTCTATTGTAAGGGGACTTTGTAGACAGGGGGCTATAAGGACACGATTGTGGAACAGGATAGATTGGTAAAAGAGACGAATCCTTGAAGAGGTGAGGCCTTAGGGATCGTGGAGACTATATACTACAGACACGTGCCTCTGGCACGTAACCGATGGACGTCTAAGGGGTGTCCGGGGGTTGTCCTAAAGGCAGCCCAAGGTAACCGCAATAATACCCCTTACATTGCCCCCCCCCTTCTTGCGGTCAGCCCCCGATCGCCATTACCTTGCGGTAGAGGGAGATTATAAGGGCTCGTCCCAGAAGGGGTTCAGAGAAATATTAGCATACCGTTATATATCATCTATCTATCTAACCCCTGCTTTAAACTCCTAAAAACCTCAATAAGGAAAAAACATAACTAGAGAAAAAACGCAAGGATTGCTAGGAGACCCATTAAAAGCCTGCCAGAAGCATGCCAGTGACTACCTAGGCTAACCTAAGGATTTTTATACAACTCTACTTCCAAGCCTTTATGCCGGTCTGCAATTAATCGCAAGTGTTATAGGCAATTTGGTGTTCCTAATATGGTTCCATAGAACCTTTTAATATAGGATTTAACATATAGGGCCTTAGCTTACCATCGTCTTTAACTATTAGGATATAATCTATAATCTTATAATCCTTTCTTATAATTCCCTACGTCACTAACGCATTGCTCCTATATTTGCCCTCGGGCTATTATATACGGTTAGGTAATCAATTAGTTAATTAAAGAGACTTGTCTTGTTTAGGTATAATTTAACCTATATACGTCTGTAATTAACGTCTTAATTGCCTTCCCCGGCCGCGTAATTAGTTTTTGTAAGGAAGTAATAGCTAAATGGCGCATACGCGTGTTTCCTTTCTTCTAAATTGCGCTATTATAACGGAGTTATATCGGCAAGGTTGCGGCTATTCACTAAAAGGGTATTGGAAGGTAAAGTATAGAGATATCTTGCTTATTAAGCTGCTCCTTTTCCTTAATACCTTACTTCCCATTATCAACCTTCGTCCAATTTTGGACGTATCTTCAATATATCATTAAGATTTTCTTTTTTTCCATTATTAATTCAATATGCCTCTTTGTTCTCCTGCTAACTGCTTTTCTAAGCTAATTCCTTAGCGTATTCTGGCCCTGCCGCTATATATAGAACCCCAACCTCCGCTAACCCATAACTGGTACTGGTCCTGCCTAAATTACTTTGCCTGCATATCCTTAAAAGACTAGAAGTCTAATAAGAAGATTCTGGACGCTTGTAATAAGACCTACTATATAAGGTCTAACACCTTCAGTCCTTATAATTGATGTATACGTACTAAGAGCAGTAGTTACGTTAAGGTAAGCTTTCCTATCCTTAATAGGTTTCCATTGCTAACTTTAGGCTTTAATAGCCTAGGCCTAAGTAATAACAATCCTTTAATGTCCTTAACTACTACATCGCCCAGGCTCTCTCTTATTCTAGCGCCAATGCTAAACGTCTAGGTCGAATTCAAGACTATACTATAGCTATCTATACCGCCCACAATTCCCAGCAAGCCAGCCAGCAACGCCTAATAAAGGAGCAAGGTTAGTATACTAAGGATAGGGTAAAGGATAGGGGTGATAAAAAAAAGGTCGCCGTTTACCACAAGGAGTTCGCGCATACGCGTCAAGTTTTAAAAGAGCACAATATAATGCGGTATTAGATAGGTTACCCTTCGGGTACCTAGTAAATGGGTCACTAACGGTTGTTATAGCAAGGTCTTAGTAGTTCTGGACTTTGCCAGCCAGCCAACGTCTCCGTTTATTCTGGGCTTAAGCGTGTCTTCATTAACTACAAGCTTACGCCTTAGGAACTTTGTTGGTACTAGTTTAGACCTAATATTGGTGCTAAGCGTTTAAGAGTCTCTGCTCCTTCTACACCTTATTAGCCTGCCCCTGTTTTTATGCCTACCTGTACCCCTATAAAGGGATCTGGATCTTATTCTCATTAGCCATCACTTAGTGGGCTAATGGATACTAATCCTGCACCTAAGGATGAGGCATAGTGGCTTTTAATTTAGGTATTTATGATTATTCTTATATATAGTAGCAATTAAGGATCTTAACTAGTGCTTAGGAAGGCCTTGTAAGGCATTTAGGAAGGCATAGGAATGCAATTCTAGCAAAATGCCCTATTAATTCTATGCTATATACATAAAAAGGCTAAGGACCTGTCCTGCTTTAGGCCGTAGCCCTAATTAATCCTTATGGTTTCCGGGGCCTGTCTGTTCTATATCTAATTTGACCTATTTCTTGCTCTTTGCGCGAGTCTTCTTCCTAGGCTGCGATAACACCGTAGTATTAGAGCGCTTTCTGTGATTTATAGATTACGGACCTTGGTCCTAATATTCTTTTAGAATATCTTTGTAATAATTAAGGTAATCCTCTGGTTCCTATATAGAGTCCTTAGCGGGCTAGCCTAGCCATTTAACTTCATATTAAAGCTTGTTCTTGACAGACTTATAGTATAGTATAGCTTTAACCTCGTACCGCTCGCCTACCACTTTAGGGTGTTCAATTGGGCCTAGACAGAAGTTCTTTTCCAGTAGTAGTTTGTGCCATAGCTCTAGTAGATTTACGTAAAATACTAAATGCATACGGGCCATAGATAGGGGTAGCTAGAGACGGTAGGCTAGCTTACTAATTTATTTCTTAATTTAGAAGGGACCTAGGTATCTTACATTAAGCTTCTTTAATAGTTAATAGGTCTTAATATTCGTTAAACGTAATAGAACCTTATCGCCTACGCCAAAATGCTTATCTTAGTATTTATAGTTATACCAAAGTCTCTGCTGCTCTTACGTATCTTATAGGCTCTGCTTCGCATGCTTCTATTACTCCTTCCATTCCTTAAGGTATCCTTATACTCTCTAGTGGATGTCCTTAAACTTCCTAGTAGGATCCCATAATTAATCCTACGGCCTTAGCTAGTGATTGTTGGGTATACTATTAAATCCTAATAGTTAGACGCTATAGGCAATCTAAATTAGTGCAAACTAATGTAATAAATATTGCTTTAAGTTATAAGCATACTCCGCGTACGGAAGTAGCTTACACTAATTGTCTTGCTGGTAGTTTAAATACATTTGCAGATAAGACTCTAGTTCCTAGTTCTGGCATTCCATTTGCCCATCTATCTACGGATGGAAAGCTGTACTATAGTGGTGGTCTATCTTTAAATAAAAGCATAGATCTGACCAGTACTGGCTTATAAAGACGCTGCCCCTATTAGTAATAATGGAGTGTAGCTAATCTACTTTAAGAAAGCATTTCTCCTTAATTAGGCTGGCAAGCGCTTGTGCGTTAATTGTCTTATTAACGGGAAGGTATTGGACGTACTTTAAAAACCTATTAATAAGTACTAGGACCGAATTGTATATTTATCTTTACCTATCTTTTAAGGGCGGGAGATCCGTAATAAAGTCTATAGCGTAATATTGCTATAGCTTACTAGCGGGGGGAACTGATTTAAGTAAACCCCATAGCTTATGCCTTTGGATTTTGTATACTTAACACTTCTTACAGTGGCTAATGTACTCCTTTGCTTCCTGCTTAAGCTTTAGCCAATAGTATTTACGTTAAAGTAATTCCACTATCTTAGCTTGACTATAGTGGCCGCCTAGAGGATCATTGTAATTCTTTATAAAAATCTTCTGTTGTAGATTTGCTTCTTATGGCACCCAAACCTTGCCATTTCTACGCAATAGGCCTATTAGGTCTAGTTCCCAATTTTAGCGCCTTTTAGCTTCCTTTCCATCATGTTTCCGGTCTACTTCTGCATTAAAGATGGCATAGGAGGCGTCCCTCCGTTACACCTTATAGATAAGATCTATTAACCTTTCGGATAGTTCCTAGGTGAAAGCTGTTTCGCCTTATACTGCTTTAAGTACGAGACTAGATGGTACTATAGATCTTATAACTTCTTAGTGCGCGTGCGTTAGGAAGGCCGCTATAAGGTTAAAGTCCTTTAGTTATTATAGGGCTCTGGGTTCCAATTACCCTATAGCTTTACTTTTGGTTTAAAGGGATAGCTTAGCAATTAAGGGTGGTATATTACCAGGTTCCGAAGTTGTATTAGGGACGTCCTATCCAGGTATCTTTAAACCCTTATTGGCCACAGACCAGGTACTAGCTAGGACGTTAGTAGAAGTATCGGCAAAATATAGTACCCTTTCAATGGCCTTAATGGTTGGTGGTTGACGCAATTGGCGCGCAGTTGAGGTCATTTGGCAACTCGACCGACTAGCCTATGTCGTGTTTTTTTGACACGCAGCCTGCGCGCAGCCTGCGCGCAACCTACGCGCAACCTGCCAGTAATCTGCGCATTTGGCAACCATAATTATATTTACCTCTTTTATACTAATAACATATTTTAAATAAATAAAAGCTACTTTAAAGCTATTTATAAGGCTAGCAAAATAAATAATATTATTTTAGATAATTTAATATAATATAGTGATGGTTCTCTTCTATCTATCTACCTATTGACTTACCTACCTGCCTACATCGCCTACCTGTCTGTATTGCCTACCTGTTTATATCTGCCTACCTGTCTATATCTACCTACCCGTTAGTATCTGCCTATCTGTCTATATCTGCTTACCTATCTATATCTGCTTACCTATCTGCATTGCCTACCTATCTGCATTGCCTACCTGTCTATATCGCCTACCTATTTGCATCTGCCTACCTGTTTATATCTGCCTACCCGTTAGCATCTACCTACCTGTCTATATTTGCTTGCCTGTCTGTATCTGCTTACCTGTCTGTATTGCTTACCTATCTGCATTGCCTACCTATCTGCATTGCCTACCTGTCTGTATTACCTACCTATTTGTATCTGCCTACCTGTCTATATCTGCCTACCCGTTAGCATCTGCCTACCTGTCTATATCTGCTTGCCTGTCTGTATTTACTTACCTGTCTGTATTTGCTTGCCTATCTGCATCTACTTACCTGTCTGTATCTGCCTACCCGTCAGCATCTCCCTATTTGTGCCTACCTGTCTGTGCTACCTTGATTCGATTAATCAATCAAATCGTTTATAGTGCTTGCTAGCTAGTCGTTGTTGTCTGGCTTTGGCGACGGTCGTCTAGTTCTAGCGACGGTTGTTTAGCTCTGGCGACAGTCGTCTAGTTCTGGCGACGGTTATCTGGTTCTAGTAACAGTCGTCTGGTTCTGGCGACGGTCGTCTGGTTTTAGCGACGGTCGTCTGGTTCTGGCGACGGTCGTCTGGTTCTGGCGACGGTCGTCTGGCTCTAGCGACGGTCGTCTGGTTCTAGCGATGGTTGTCTAGCTCTGGCGATAGTTGTCTGGTTCTAGCGACGGTCGTCTGGCTCTGGCAACGGTCGTCTGGTTTTGGCGACAGTTGTCTGACTCTGGAGACGGTCGTCTAGTTCTGGCGACGGTCATCTGGTTTTGGCGACAGTTGTCTGACTCTGGAGACGGTCATCTAGTTCTGGCGACGGTCGTCTGGCTCTAGCGATGGTTGTTTGGTTCTGGCGACGGTCGTCTGGTTTTAGCGATAGTTGTCTGGCTCTGGTGATAGTCGTCTGGCTTTGGCGACGGTCGTCTGGTTCTGGTAACAGTTGTTTGGTTTTAGCGATAGTCATCTAGTTTTAGCAACGGTCCTCTGCTGGCTGCCGTTCTAGTGCCTCCCTAGGTAGAAAGGATATAAAAAAGGAAAGAAGTGTAAAAAATAAGGTGGCTATATAGGCAGAGACACGTGTAGACGCTATTGGGAATATAGCGGGGACCCAATATAGAGCTTTGTGTAGAGCCTCCATACGCAGAGCTTCGCGTAGAGCCTTGTGCAGAGCCTCTGTATGTAGAGCTTCGTATAGAGCTTTGTGTAGAGCTTCGTATAGAGCCTCTGTATGCAGAGCTTCGCGCAGAGCCTTATGCAGAGCTTTGTGCAGAGCTTTGTGTAGAGCTTTGTGTAGAGCTTCGTGTAGAGCCTCCGTACGCAGAGCCTCGCGCAGAGCCTCGTGCAGAGCCTCTGTACGTAGAGCTTCGTGTAGAGCTTCGTGCAGAGCTTCGTGCAGAGCTTCGTGCAGAGCTTCGTGCAGAGCTTCGTGCAGAGCTTCGTGCAGAGCTTCGTGCAGAGCTTCGTGCAGAGC
>Ga0307507_10003309_pt1 | contig 31592 bp, 20 predicted proteins | sample 7_EM_MG_FD_207223 | JGI IMG/M metagenome (GOLD analysis project Ga0307507, IMG submission 207223) | Populus trichocarpa ectomycorrhiza microbial communities from riparian zone in the Pacific Northwest, United States - 7_EM | ecosystem: Host-associated > Plants > Roots > Unclassified | place... | reverse complement strand
GCCGCTCACGTGGACGAGGGCGGAGCAGGGGAGCGGTTCGCCGAGGCGTGTGGATTCGAGGTCGGATATCCGGTGACGGCCTACGCACGCAGAGTTGACGAGTTACTCGATTGAGATTCCGGGCGGCACACCTATATCTTTAGCACAGCTAAACGATACTTGGGAGGCCGTGCGTGCAGGGGATCGCCGTCGTCAGACCCCGACTTCCCAACGAGGTGTGGGTGCTCGTCGTGGCGAGCTTCATCATCGCCATCGGCTTCGGGATCGTCGCCCCGGTGCTGCCCATGTACGCGGCGAGCTTCAACGTCGGTACTGCCGCCGTGTCCGCCGTCGTCAGCGCGTTCGCACTGGTCAGGCTGCTTTTCGCACCGTTCAGTGGACGGCTGGTCGCGCGCTTCGGCGAGACGCACACCTACGTCTGGGGCATCCTCATCGTCGCGCTCGCCACTGGCGCGTGCGGGTTCGCGACCCACTTCTGGCAGCTGATCGTGTTCCGCTCGGTCGCGGGTATCGGCTCCACGATGTTCACCGTCGCCGCGGTCGGACTGCTCATCCGGCTGACGCCGCCGTCGTTGCGCGGCCGCGCGTCCGGCTTGTGGGCCACCGGCTTCCTGCTCGGCAACATCGCGGGCCCGATCGTCGGCGCGGGCCTGGTCGGCTTCTCGATCCAGACCCCGTTCGTCGCCTACGCGGTGGCGCTGATCGTCGCGGCCCTGTTCGTCTGGCTGTTCCTGCGCCGCTCCACGCTCGCCGCGCTCGACCAGAACAACTCGCAGCCGACGATGGCCGTGCGCGACGCCGTCCGCTTCGCCGCCTACCGAGCCTCGCTCGCCTCGGGTTTCGCCAACGGCTGGGCCGTGTTCGGCCTGCGCATCTCGTTGGTGCCGCTGTTCGTCGTGGAGGGGCTGCACGGCAGCCCCGCCATCGCCGGCATCTCGCTGTCCGTGTTCGCGGTCGGCAACGCCGCCGTGCTCATGCTGTCCGGCAAGCTCTCCGACAGCATCGGCCGCAAACCGATGGCCATCGCGGGCCTCGGTGTGTCCGCGGTCGGCACGATCGGCATGGGCTTCACCGGCACGGTGCCGTTGTTCATGGTCGCCTCGCTGGTCGCGGGTGTCGGTGCGGGTCTGCTCAACCCGCCGCAGAACGCCGTGGTCGCCGACGTGATCGGCTCGAAGGCCAAGGGCGGCCCCGTGCTCGCCGCGTTCCAGATGGTCACCGACCTCGGCGCCATCATCGGCCCGCTGGTCGCGGGCGTCCTCGTCGACCGCTTCTCCTACCAGGCCGCCTTCACCGTGACCGGCGTCATCATGCTCATCTCGCTCGCCTTCTGGCTCGTGGCCGAGGAAACCCTTCCCCAGCAGGACGACGAGCACGTCGGCGAGGTCATCGCGGGCGAATGCGGCCAACTCGACGAGGGCCCGGAAGTGCCGACCGGGGCCCGCGTCGGAGGTCGCCCCCGCCAGCCCGACGCGTGACCACTCAGGTTCCGCTCAGTCTTCGCCGCTAGCCTGCTGGTTGAGCAGGCGTACTCGGAAGGACAGGACCGACGTGGGTGGCGCGGAGCGGAACGCTCGCAAGAAGAAGCAGCAGCAGATGGCGGCCAAGTCGCTGGCCACCGCCCGTTCGTCCGGCGGCGGCCGCAACAAGGTGCTCATCGGCATCGTCGTGGTGGTCGTCCTGGCCGCGGGCGTCATCGGCGCCGTGCTCCTCAACAGGCCGTCCACCCCGGAAGCCCTGACCCCCGCCCCGGACCTCAAGGCGCTCAGCGTGCCGGTCCAACGCCAGGCCGACGCCACCGTGCTGGTGGGCAAGGACACCGCCAAGGTCACCGTGGACGTGTACGAGGACTTCCTCTGCCCCATCTGCGGCACCTTCGAGAAGAAGTACGGGGCACAACTGCGCCAGCACGTGGAAGCCGGAGACCTCAAGATCCGCTACCACGTCCTCCCGCTCTTGGTCCGCCTGTCGGACCCCGAGGGCTACTCCCGCGACAGCGCCAACGCCGCCGTCTGCGCCGCCGACGCGGGCAAGTTCACCGAGTACCACGACTCCCTCTACGCCAAGCAGCCAGAGGAAAACGGACCCGGTTACACGATCGCCCAGTTGGTAAAACTGGGCACCGACCTGGGCATCACCGACAGCACCTTCAAGTCCTGTGTGGAGAACGGCACCTACCGCCAGGCCCTGGAAGCCGACCTGGACAAGGCCGACGCCACCCCCTACCTCCAGGCGGAACGCAGCGACGGCAGCAAGGGCTTCCAAGGCACCCCGTCGGTGGCCGTCGGCGACAAGCTCATCAGCCTCGACAACGAGAACTGGATCTCCGACCTCCTCAAGGGCTGAGATCACCCACCACTGGCTGACCGCGCGCTTCGGCAGCCGTTCTATCAGCGCAGACACCACCCCCGACCCCCCGATTTTTATCCAGTGGGGCCGATGTTGTACGGTATGACCACACCAGAACGGCGGGTAACCACCGGGAAAGTGTGAGTACGGGGCTGTGGCGCAGCTGGTAGCGCATCACACTGGCAGTGTGAGGGTCAGGGGTTCGAGTCCCCTCAGCTCCACAATTTGATACAGCATACGAATCGCCCGCTGACCTGCGTAAACAGGTTCGGCGGGCGATCTTGTTTTGTCTGTCCAGTGTGGACGTTGTGCACTGAACTGGAGCAAAACTGGAGCAGGGGTCATGAGCGCCGCGAAATGGGGTCGCGGATCTGCTCCAGGAGCGTGCCACCCGTCTGGGTGAAGCTAGGCGGTCCGTCGATGCTGTGACCGTTGGCCCATGGTTACAGCGGTCGCGGTCCAGTAAGTCCGAGGTCAAGCTGCGCTCGGCCGGGTCGATGTGGCGAGTGCGGTGCTCCGTCGGCTGGTCCTTCGGCGTGACTGCCCAAGACTGCAGGGTGAGGAGGTGACTCCATGGCACGTCGCCCTTGCTGATGGCGTCATCACGGGTTCGACCAAGAGCCTTGTTGTCTGTCCGGTTTGTACTGTAATACGCATCGCGGCGGCACCTGGAGCAAGGGTGCGTGCGCCTCGAAAACGCTGTTGATCTGCCCTGGTGGCCTATAGTCCGTATGGGTGAAAATTGATGTTTCGGTTGGTGGTGTAAGCCTAAGAGCGGTTGGTGCGGTTCGCCAACGTTCGCTTGTTTAGGTGTGAGCGTGCCAGGTACTTCTATTCATTTACGATTTCTTCAACGTCGAGTGCGCATGTGCGCGCAGGGTTGCGCGAAGTGCATGGGTGTTCAGCGTGCATTGCTCTCGCTGTGGCGTTTCTCGACGTGTGAGCCGTCTGGTTGCGCTCGCATTTGTGCATATTTGCGGTGAGCGAGTGCTGCATCCGGCCTGTTTTGGCAGAGTCGCATCATCTGGATTTGGAGGTCGGTCCTGTTTGGATCGAGATGATCCGATGCGTTGATGAGGCAATGATGTTCCTCGATTGGGTGCAACTGGAACTGTGATATGTGGCGCGCTGGGCCAGATGTTGTCCCATTGCAGTGTTATATCGGTGCAGCAGTTGGGTAACGTTGGGCGGCTGAGTGCCGACTTTCGAAGTCGAAACGCAAGACACGTCGGCAATATGGCAATACGCTGTTGTACGGCGATGTGCGCCACCGGCGTGCGGCGTAGAGCTGTGTGGAGCAGCGAGGAGAGAAGGGTGGGTAAGTGCCAGCTAAGACTGAGGTCGTTGCAGAGCGGTTCCGGCTGCTGGGGGGGATCGGCGCAGGCAACATGGGTGAGGTGCACCGTGCCGAGGACCTTCAAGCGGTGGAGGGCGCAGGCGATCGTGTGGTCGCGGTGAAGCTCATCCTGCGGAGCCGCCTCGGTACGCTGGCCAACCCCGTGTCCGATGCCAAGACAACTCAGCGGTTCGGCCGTGAGGTGCGCATCATGCGCAGACTCGACCATCCGAATCTTCCTCGTACTGTCGATGGAGGCGTGGAATCGACGGGGCGACCGTATCTGGCGATGGAGCTGCTCGACGGGCGGACTTTGCGTGACCTCGTGGCCGAACATCCCCAGTTACCGGTCTCGTGGGTCGCGGCGCTGGGCGCACAGATAGCAGACGGCCTGTCCGCAGCACACAATGCAGGCGTCATCCATCGCGACCTCAAGCCCTCCAACGTGATGTTGTTGCGCGGAGGACTGGTGAAGGTCCTTGACTTCGGTATGGGGCGGATCGTCGACGACGTCGACGGAGACAGGCTCACCAGCACTGGTGTAACGGTCGGCACCGCCCGTTATATGGCGCCCGAGCAGTTTCTCGCCTCTACGGTCACTCAGGCGGCCGATCTGTACGCCCTGGGGTGCGTACTGTTCGAACTTCTCACTGGAGTGCCGCCGTTCCACAGTGAGTCCTCGCACGAGCTCGGGCAGAAGCATCTCGTGGAACCGGCGCCGCCGGTGCGGCTGTTGCGTTCCGACGTGCCCGAGGATCTGGTGAGACTTATCGAGAGATTGCTGGCCAAGGATCCAGCCGACCGGCCCGCCGATGCGGTCACCGTTCGCGAGACGTTGTTGCCGTTGGCGGTGGGCGAAGAGCGTGTTCGCGGCTGGGATGTGTGCAACCCGGTGGCGCAGCTTGCCGAAGTCCGCGCGGTCGAACCGGAGGTCGAGGAGAGTGCCCTTGAGGCTCGGCCGATGGCATCCGGTATGGATGTGTTCGGTGTGCACCGCAAGCTCATCGAGGACTACCGGTCGTTCACCGAGGGCGGGACGATCATTCGCGATGACCGGATCGCCGACTTCGTCGAGGACGACCTGGACGCGAAATCGCAGTGGCCGGACCCTTGGTTGTCGCTGAACCCGTTCTTCGCCTCTGGCGGCACCATGCTGGAACTCGTTCAGGAAGGCGTGCTGCACGAAGAGTGCTCACGGATCTTCCAGGCGCGCAAGACTGAAGGGGGCACCGTCAGCGACGGCCGTCCGCTCACACTTCATCGTCATCAGCGTCAGGCCATCGACATCGCGCAGTCCGGCGAGTCGTACGTGCTCACCACGGGCACCGGCTCGGGCAAGTCGCTGTCCTACATTGTGCCGATCGTGGACAAGGTGCTGAAGGACCGGCAGCGAGAAGGCCCCAAGGCCCGCAAGCGGGTCCGCGCGATCATCGTCTATCCGATGAACGCGCTGGCTAACAGCCAGCTCAAGGAGCTCGACAAGTACCTGCTCGACGGATACGGCAAGGGGCGTGAGCCGGTTACCTATGCTCGTTACACCGGCCAGGAGACCGACGAGCGCCGTAAGGCCATCCGCGATAACCCACCGGACATCCTGCTCACGAACTACGTGATGCTGGAGTTGATGCTCACCCGGCCTGACGACCGGCGTTCGCTGATCAAGATGGCCAAGGGACTGGAATTCCTTGTCCTCGACGAACTGCACACCTACCGCGGCAGGCAAGGCGCGGATGTGGCGCTGCTCATCCGTAGGGTGCGCGAAGCATGCCAGGCAGATCGCCTGCAATGCGTTGGCACCTCTGCCACCATGTCCAGTGAAGGGACCGCTGACGAGCAGCGCGCAACCGTGGCCGACGTTGCCTCCACCTTGTTTGGCGCTGAAATCAAGGCCACGAGAATCATCGGCGAGACGCTTGTTCGGGCGACCGGAGAGACCCCTGACATGGTGCCGGTCGAGCGGCTCCGAGCGCCTGGTGCGCCGCGTGCCTACTCAGACTTGGTGGCGGATCCTCTGGCCCGCTGGATCGAGACGCGTTTCGGTGTGATCAAAGATTTGACGGGCAGTCTGGTTCGACAGAAGCCCGTCAAGATCGAGGTGGCGGCCGCCGAGCTTGCCCAGGACAGCGGAGTGCCCGAACGCACCTGCGTGGAGGCGATTCGCCGTACCCTGGAGGCGGGCGCGGAAGCCAGAAACCCGGTCACCGAACGCCCTTTGTTCGCCTTCCGCCTGCACCAGTTCCTCTCCAAGGGCGACACTGTCTACGTCACGCTCGAAGACAAGCTGACCCGCCATCTGACGCGCGACTACCAGCTGGTCCAGCCAGGCTCGGACGGCAAGATCCTGTTGCCGTTGGCCTTCTGCCGCGAGTGCGGCCAGGACTTCCTGACCGTGTGGCGGACCGAGAAGGACGGCAGGGTTGTCTACGAACCTCGCCGGGACACGATCGCCACGGGCGGTCGTACCGGGGACGGCTACCTGTATGTCGACTCGGATCGCCCGTGGCCGCGTGCACCTGAAGACGCCGTCACCGAACGACGCCTGCCCGAGTCCTGGTTGGAGATCGACGATCATGGCGAGGAGGTTGTTCGAGACTCGTATCAGCGGCGGCTTCCCCGCGCCGTCACCGTGGACCTGTATGGGAACGAAGGACGAGGGGAGCTGTCGGCCGCTTTCATCCCCGCGCCGTTTTTGTTCTGTCCGCATTGCGGTGTGAGCTACGAGCAGACGAGGGGCAAGGACTTCGCCAAGCTCGCGACCCTTGACCAGGAAGGACGTTCCTCCGCGACCTCGCTCGTGTCGACTTCCATCGTGCGGTCGCTCAAGGAAGTGCCTGCGGAGGCTCTCGACAAGAGGGCGCGCAAGCTCCTCACGTTTGTCGACAACCGGCAGGATGCTTCGCTGCAGGCAGGTCACTTCAACGACTTCGTGCAGATCACCCAGCTTCGCGGAGCCCTGTACCGGGCAGTGGTCGAGTCAGGGGACAGCGGTGTCCGGCACGAGGAACTGCCGTCCCGAGTCGCGGAAGCGCTCGGTTTGGAGCCTGCCGACTACGCGCGTGGAGCGGACCTGCCTCCGTCGCTTGCTCGTACCGCTGCCAAGACCTTGCGGGACGTCATGGCCTTCCGCCTCTACTTGGATCTGGAGCGAGGTTGGCGCATCACCATGCCCAATCTGGAGCAGACCGGACTGCTGCAGATTCACTACGAGGATCTGGACTGGGTGGCGGACAAGCAGGATCGGTGGTCGAAGTGCCAGGCGAGCCTGCGTGACGCCACACCGGTCCAGCGCACCGAGATCATGAGGGTCCTGCTTGACGAGATGCGCCGCGGTCTGGCCATAGACGTACAGCACTTCAGGGAGGACTTCGACAATCTTCAGCGGGCGAGCGAGGAACGCCTGATCGATCCTTGGGTTCTGTCGTCGGGCGATCGTCCCAAGGTGGGCACCGCCTATCCACAGCCTTCCCGGCCCGGCATGGACCGCTCGGGCATCTTCCTCTCGGGCCGAGGCAAGTTCGGCAAGTATTTGCGGCGGCTGCATTTCAAGGACCTGTCGACCGATGACGCCCAGGTCGTCATCGTGGATCTGCTGAAGGTGCTCGCAGGCGCCGGTCTGGTGCAGGCGATCGCCGTGGCGCCGCAGCAGTCGGGCCGCTTCCGGCGACCAGTGGGATCGACCATCACCGGCTATCGAATCTCCGCGGCGGCACTCGTCTGGCGGGCGGGTACCGGAGAGGTCGGCACCCATGATCCGTTGACCCGTACCTACGCCAGCGGTGACGGACCCAGGGTCAACACTTTCTTCCGCGATCTTTACCGGAACACCGCTGGAGCCCTTGGTGGCCTTGTCGCCCGAGAGCACACCGCGCAGGTCGATCCAGAGGAACGGGAGCGGCGTGAGGAAGCCTTCCGCAAGGGCGAACTCAAGCTGCTCTACTGCTCGCCGACGATGGAGTTGGGCGTCGACATCTCCGAGCTGAACGCCGTGATGATGCGCAACGTGCCGCCCACGCCTGCGAACTACGCGCAGCGCAGTGGTCGTGCGGGCAGATCCGGGCAACCCGCGCTGGTCACCACGTACTGCGCCACCGGCAACAGCCATGACCAGTACTACTTCCGTCGTTCGGAGCGCATGGTCGCGGGAGTTGTCGCACCACCTCGCCTTGACCTCGCGAACGAGGACTTGGTGCGGTCGCACGTCCAAGCCATCTGGCTGGCCGAGTCCGGACTCAAGCTGGGCCGCGCAATCCCGGAGATCATCGACGTCAGCCACGCCGAGGACGCGCGCATCCCCAACCCGTCGCTGTTCCTGCACGAGCACATCGCCGCGGCTCTCCACGACATCCATGCGCCTGAACGCGCGGCGGCAGCGGCCCGCCAGGTGCTCGGTGGCCTGCTGGCCGACTTCGCGACTACCACGTGGTGGCACGACCAGTGGGTCGATGACGCGGTGCGCGCTTCTCCCACCCAGTTCAACTCGGCCTTCGACCGCTGGCGCGGATTGTTCAGAGCAGCTCTCGTCGATCAGGCCGAGCAGAATCGCCGAGTGCTGGACCACACTCTGTCCGAACGCGACCGCAAGATCGCTGTCGGCCGCCGCAAGGAGGCGGAGACACAGCTCAACCTGCTCAAGAACGAGAGTGTGGACAGCAAGTCGGTGCTGTCCGACTTCAATCCCTACCGGTATCTCGCCAGTGAGGGTTTCCTGCCCGGCTACTCGTTCCCGCGACTGCCACTCGCGGCGTACATTCCCATGTCCGGCCGCAGGTTCGGCGATGGCGACTACCTCCAGCGGCCTCGGTTCCTCGCCATTCGGGAGTTCGGGCCCGGTGCGCTCATCTACCACGAAGGCGCCCGCTACCAGGTCACGCGAATCCAGTTGCCGCCGGACGCGAGCGGCGACATCGTCACGACCACCGCGAAGCGTTGCGCGGCTTGTGGCTACCACCACGACGCTCAGCACAACGACCGCTGTGACATGTGCAAAGAGCCGTTGGGCGAGCACACGACCGGCCTGCTCCAGTTGCACACCGTCTTCACCAGGCGCAGGGAACGAATCTCCTCGGACGAGGAGGAGCGCCGACGCGCGGGCTTCAAGTTGGTGACCTCCTACCGGTTCCACGACCACGGGGCGCGTCCCGGCCGCCGGGACGCCATCGTCGCGGACAACGATGGCTCACTGGCCACATTGTCCTATGGCGACTCCGCCACAGTGCGCATCACCAACGTTGGTCGCTCGCGGGCCAGGGACGACGAGCCGCCTGGCTTCTGGCTCGATCCCGCGGACGGCCGTTGGATGAACGAACGGGACGCGTCGGACGCGTCCGGTGATTCCAGCGAGATGCCTGTCGTCGACGCCGACGGCAACGAGAAGCGGCGGAGGAAGCGCGTTCAGCCGTACGTCGAGGATCGGCGCAACATCCTGGTGGTGAAGTTGGCTGAGCCGCTTCCGGCACCGATGGCGTTGACCTTGATGTACGCGCTGGAACGCGGTATCGAAGCCGCGTTCGAGTTGGAGGACGCCGAACTGACCAGCGAGCTGCTGCCGCCCGACGACGGGCTTCGTGACCGGATGCTGTTCACCGAGGCCGCCGAAGGCGGCGCGGGTGTCCTTCGTCTCATGCAGTCCGACCAGGAGGCCTTCAGGCGTGCCGCCGGCGTTGCTCTCTCCATCTGTCACTTCGACACCGATGGCACCGACCTGGGCGGTCCGCATCCCGACCGGCCGTGCGCGAGAGGCTGCTACGAGTGCCTGCTCACCTATGGCAACCAGCTGAACCACGGGTCGATCGATCGTCATTCGGTGAGTGATCTGTTGGGGCGCTTGGCGGATGCGCGTGCGCTGACCACGGGCAGGGGTGAGTCGCGATCGGAGCAGTTGGCGAGGCTGACCGCTCAGACTGACTCCAGGCTGGAAGCCAGGCTGGTCGCCTGGCTCAAGGAGCGAGGTCTGCGCCTGCCTGACGAGGCGCAGACTTACGTTTCCCAGGCACTCGCCAGGCCCGACTTCGTCTACCGGTTGCGTGGCGTCGACGTCGCGGTCTTCGTCGACGGGCCGGTGCACGAACACGCGGTGGTCGCCGAACGCGATCGGCAGGCGCAAGAACGCCTGATCGACATCGGCTGGGAGGTCGTGCGGTTCCCGTACGACGCGGACTGGGCGGCGATCGTCGAGGCGAACCAGCGTTACTTCGGGCCTGTGGCCGTCTGATCATGAAAGAGACGATGACTTCGATGACGATCGCTTTCGTCCCTGGCGACCTTGTGTCCGCTCGGGGGCGCGACTGGGTTGTGCTGCCGGAAAGCGCCTCCGACATGCTCGTTCTGCGTCCGCTGGGTGGCGCCGACGATGACATCGCGGCGGTCTTCCCTGGTTTCGAGGACGTTCGCAGCTCCGAGTTCCCGCCACCGTCGGTGGATGACCTCGGCGACGCACTCGCCGCAGGGCTGCTCCGCTCCGCGCTGCGCATCGGATTCCGTTCCGGCGCCGGACCGTTTCGCGCTCTCGCCGGGATCGCCGTCGAGCCGAGGGCCTATCAGCTCGTTCCACTGATGATGGCGCTGCGTCAGCAGACAGTTCGGCTGCTCATCTCCGATGACGTCGGCATCGGCAAGACGATCGAGGCAGGCCTCATCGCCAGTGAGCTCCTCGCACAGGGAAGCGCACAACGACTGGCTGTTCTATGCGCGCCCGCGTTGGCCGAGCAGTGGCAGGACGAGCTGCGCACCAAGTTCGGCATCGACGCGGAGCTGGTGCTGGCATCCACGGTCGCCAAGCTGGAACGTGGACTCGACCTGGGACAGTCCCTTTTCGACAAGCATCCCCACGTGGTCGTCTCGACCGACTTCATCAAGTCCACCCGACACCGCGACGACTTCGTGAAGCACTGCCCGGATCTCGTGATCGTCGACGAGGCCCACACCTGCGTGGCTGTCGACGAGCGCACCTCGGCCCAGAACCAGTTGCGTTACGAGTTGCTTCAGCGCGTCGCCGCCGACGGCGACCGCCATCTGCTCTTGGTGACGGCGACGCCGCACAGCGGCAAGGAAAGCGCGTTCCGCAACCTTCTCGGCCTCGTTCGGCCGGAGCTCGCCGCCGTGAACCTCGACTCGGACGCCGGGCGAAGGCTGCTCGCCACGCACTTCGTGCATCGCAAGCGAGCCGACGTGCGGCAGTTCCTCACGGCGGAGGACGGCCTGTCCGACGACAGCCTCCGCGAGGACACCGTGTTCCCCAAGGACCGGCAGTTCAAGGACGAGACCTACCTGCTTTCGCCCGCGTACAGGGCTCTGCTCGATGACGCGATCGCCTACGCGGGCGAGCGCGTGACCAGCGCGCGGGATCGGGGCAAGCGTGAGGCCCGCATCGCCTGGTGGTCGGCGATCGCGTTGCTGCGATCCTTGGTTTCCTCGCCGCGCGCTGCCGCTCAGACCTTGCGCACCCGTTCCGCGACGGCACTGGCCGCCACCGTTGAGGAGGCCGACCGGCTCGGCGCCCCGTTGACCAGCGACGCTTCGGACAGCGACGCGTTGGAAGGCCTCGACGTCGCTCCTGGTGCGGAGATCGAGGACGCGGGCACCCGGCTCGCTGAGCTGGCCGACCGAGCCGAGAAGTTGGAGGGACCCGCTGAAGACCTCAAACTCGCGAGCTTGGTCAAGCACCTCAAGGCACTCCTCAAAGCGGGCTACCACCCGATCGTCTTCTGCCGCTACATCCCCACTGCCGAGTACGTGGCCGAACACCTGGACGGCAAGCTCGGCAGGAAGACCGTCGTGCGCGCGGTGACCGGCACGCTGTCCCCTCAACAGCGCTTGCAGCGCATTGAGGAACTGGCCGAGGACGCTGGTGACGACCCAGCCGCCCGGCGCGTGCTGATCGCCACCGACTGCCTCTCCGAGGGCGTGAACCTCCAGCACCACTTCGATGCCGTGGTCCACTACGACCTGGCCTGGAACCCCACGCGGCACGATCAGCGCGAAGGCCGTGTCGACCGCTTCGGGCAGAAGCGGGACATCGTCCGCATCGTCACGCTGTACGGCAGCGACAACGGCATCGACGGCAAAGTCCTCGAAGTCCTCATCAAGAAGCACCGGCAGATCTGGAAGGACCTCGGCATCTCGGTTTCCGTGCCCGACGCCACGTCGTCCGGCGTGACCGACGCGATCGTCGAATGGCTGTTGATGCGCAGTGGGAGTGCGGAGCAGATCGGTCTGTTCGAGCCCGAAGACTTCAAGAGCAAGACCGCCGCGGTGGAAGCGGAGTGGCAGTCGGCGGCCGATCGGGAGAAAGCCTCCCGCTCCCGGTTCGCCCAGCGTGCCATCCACATCGAGGAGGTCGCCCGCGAGGTGGCCGCGATCCGCGACACCGTGGGTCGCGCGGGTGAGGTCGACAGCTTCGCCCGGCAGGCACTGGCCGGACTTGAGGCTGTGCTGCGCAACGATGCCGACGGTTTCACGGCCGACCTGAGCGGCACGCCTGCCGGACTTCGTGACGCCCTCGCCCCGGTTGTCGGTGGCGACGCCGTCGAGCAGCGGCGTCCCGTGCCCTTCCGTGCGACGGCGGCGGTAGCGCGTGGCGAAGCGGCTCTGGTCCGCACCGACCCGGTGGTGGGCGCGCTCGCGGGATACGTCCTCAACGCCGCTCTCGACACCAAGATCGACGGCCCGCGGCCTGCCCGTCGTTGCGGCGTCATCCGCACGAGTGGTGTGCGGACACGGACGACGCTGCTGCTGGTGCGCTACCGCTTCCACCTCACGCTGCCGTCCCGAACAGGGGAGCGTCAGCTCGTCGCTGAGGACGCCCGGTTGGTCGCGTTCCAGGGCGCGGTGACCAATGCCACCTGGCTCGCGGCGGAGGATGCCTTGCGACTGGTGGACCTGACTGCCGACGAGAACACCAACCCGGCCTTCGGTGAGAGCACCATGAAGCGTGTCCTGGAGGGGCTGCCCGCGACAGACGGGCATCTGAAGACTTACGGACAGGAGTTGGCCGCCGAGCTCCTCGCGTCCCACCGCCGGGTCCGCAGCGCCTCCGGCGAGATCGTCCGAGGCATGAGCGTCACCGCGCAAGAACACGCCGACATCCTCGGCATCTACGTCTACCTGCCTGTGTCCGGAGCTGCCTGATGTCCGTTGTCGCGCGAAACCAGGTCTTCTCCGCGATCCACACTGTCGGTGGGCTCCTGCCCGTCGACATGCTCACACGCATCTCGGAAGGCAAGGACGTCAAGGGGTCCAAGCCGGTCGACTACAGCGTCTTCGGCTCACTCTCGGTGCGCGATGACGCGGAACGCCGTTGGGACTACCTGAAGGCAGCCTGGACCGACCTGCGGGAGCGGCTCCCCCGCGCCCCGGAAGCGGAGACTCCGGCAGATTCCACGGGACGGGCGATCACGCAGTGGTTGAAGCCGCTCTTCGCCGAGTTGGGCTTCGGCGAACTGACCGAGCTCGGGGTCTCCGGCATCGTCTCTGACGACGGCAGCAAGACCTTCGCGATCAGTCACCGCTGGAACCACGTTCCCCTCCATTTGGCCGCGTGGAACACGTCGCTGGACAAGCGGCCCGGCGGCGCGGGCACCGTCCCGCCGCAGTCACTCGTCCAGGAATGCCTGAACCGCACCGAGACCCACCTCTGGGGTGTCGTCAGCAATGGCCGCCAGTTGCGCCTGCTGCGTGACTCCAGCGCGCTGGCCACCGCCTCCTACGTCGAGTTCGACCTGGAAGCGATCTTCGACGGTGAACTCTTCAGCGAGTTCGTCCTGCTGTACCGGCTGCTGCACTTCACCCGCTTCAAGATCGACGAGAACGAAGCGCCGTCGGCGTGCTGGCTGGAGAAGTGGCGCGTCGACGCCATCGACTCCGGTGTGCGGGCGCTGCACCATCATCGGGAAGGAGTCAAGAAGGCGATCACCAGGCTGGGGACGGGGTTCCTCAAGCATCCCGCCAATGCCGAACTCCGCCAAAACCTGGACGTCCAGGCGTTCCACGGATCGCTGCTGCGCCTCGTCTACCGCTTGATCTTCCTCTTCGTCGCCGAGGAACGGGAACTCCTCCACCCGTCCGAGGCGCCGGCGGAAGCCCGCCGCCGCTATGCGAACTACTTTTCCTCGGCTCGCTTGCGCCACCAGGCAAGCCGTCGCCGAGGTACGTCCCACAGCGACCTCTATCAGGCCCTGCGCATCGTCGTCGACGCACTGGGCGATGAGAACGGTCGACCGGAGCTGGGGTTGCCCGGCATCGGTGGCCTGTTCGACGACACCGACGCCGACGCTCCACTGCGGGGGCTGTCCCTGGCCAACGTGGATCTGCTGGACGCCGTGCGCCACCTGTCCCGCGTGCGCGACGGGGATTCCGGTCGGTGGCGGCGGGTGGACTACCGCCACATGGGAGCGGAGGAACTCGGCTCCATCTACGAGTCGTTGTTGGAGCTCGTGCCCAAGCACAGCGCCGTGGACCGGGAATTCGAGCTGATCGACCGACTCGGCAACGACCGGAAGAAGACCGGCTCGTACTACACGCCGAGCTCGTTGATCGAGACTCTGCTCGACTCCACTTTGGACCCGGTGGTCGACGACGCCCAGAAACGTGGCGAGCAGATGGCTTCGGCCGCTGGCGCGCCTGACCCCACTGAGCACATCGTCGCCGAACTGCTGTCGCTGACCGTCTGCGACCCGGCCTGCGGTTCCGGGCACTTCCTGGTCGCGGCGGCCCGCCGTATCGCCAAACGCGTCGCAGCCGTCCGGGAAAGCAACCCGGAACCCACGCTCGACGCGGTGCGCCACGCACTGCACGAGGTGATCGCCCGCTGCGTGTACGGCGTCGACCTCAACCCCATGGCTGTCGAACTCGCCAAGGTGTCGCTGTGGCTGGAGGCACTGGAGCCCGGCAAGCCGCTCGGCTTCCTGGACGCGCACATCAAGCACGGCAACGGCCTGATCGGCGCGACACCGGCGTTGATGCGCGGTGGTATCCCGAGCAAGGCGTTTAAGCCCGTTGAGGGCGACGACGAGAAGTACGCGAGAGCGCTGGAGAAGCAGAATGACGAGGAGCGCAAGGGACAGGGCGGCCTCTTCGATCTGATCGTGGAGCCGAAGGTGGCCAACGCGTCCTTCGCCACCGGCCTGCGCCGCATCACCGACGCGCCGTCCGACAGCCTTGCCGAAGTCCACCGGCAGGCCGCCGACTACCAGGAGTGGGAAGCCTCCGCCGAGTACAGCAATGCCCGGCACGTGGCGGACGCGTGGTGCGCGGCGTTCGTCTGGCACAAGACGAAGGAAGCACCAGCCGCGATCACGCACGACGTCTTCCTCGGGCTTCAGGATCTGACCGCGACGGCTGCGTCGCAAGCGACTCACGACGAGATCGTCCGACTTCGAGACGAGTACCGGTTCTTCCACTGGCACCTCGCGTTCCCCGACGTCTTCGCCGTGCCTGATGGAGGCTCGGGAGTGGATCCGGCCACCGGCTGGCTGGGTGGGTTCTCCTGCGTGCTGGGCAACCCGCCGTGGGACGAGGTTGCTTTTGCGGAAAAAGAATACTTCAGTACGGTTGAACCGTCAATCGCGGCTATCGCTGGCGTGGCACGCCGTACCAGGATCGCTGAGTGGGTGGAGGAAAACCCGTCGGCGGGCAGGGTTTATCTGGATGATCGACGAAGAGTTAAGTCAACGTTCCTATTCGCAGGCAGCTCGGGTGCTTTCCCTCTTTGTGGAAAAGGGCTCTCGGTTAAAGGTGTAACCGTTCTGCAGACCGATCATCTTTTCGCTGAGCGGTTCGTATCCATTGTGGCACCCGAAGGTCGTGCGGGCTCTATCATTCCAACTTCAATTGCGACGGGCGCCGGGGCGCAATACCTGTTCGGTGATCTCGCTCGGCGTGGTGCAATCTCTGCTCTGTATGACTTTGAGAACCGCAAGCCGCTCTTCTTTGGGGTGCATACCAGCTATAAGTTTTGCCTGCTATCTCTCGTTGGACATGCTCTCCGTGAACCGGCGGCGAGATTCGCATTCTTCCTTGCTGACACCGTTGACCTGGATGACGAAGGCTGTGTCTTCGCGCTTGGTCCCAGGGAGATCACGCTCATCAGTCCGAATACCGGAAGCCTGCCAATTTTCCGGCGTCGTCGCGATGCTGACCTTACCGTTTCGATCTATCGTCGAATTCCAGTTATCTGGACCGGCCCCAACGTGGGGGGCAACCCGTGGCGAGTTGACTTCGTGCCGACGCCGTTTCATTTGACTGATGATTCTGATCTCTTTCGTACCCAGGATCGGCTGGAAGCGGATGGATGGAGGATGGAGGGCAACATATTCTTTCGTGGCGGCGAACGGATGATGCCGCTATATGAAGCGAAGATGGTGCACCATTTCGATCATCGTTGGAATTCATTCAATGGCACGCGAAATGAAGACCGTCGCCGCTTGACGGTTGCCGAGAAGCGAGATCCGTCGGTCACGTCAAGTCCGCGATACTGGGTCCAGGACGTTGGGTTGGTAACGACCGAGAGGAAGAGTAAGGAGGTTGAGGTTCCGGGGGTTGCAATGCGCCTGGATGGCCTAGGTTGGGATAGAGATTGGCTCTGCGGATGGCGCGATGTCACAAATGCCACTAATGAGCGGACTGCGATTCCTTCATTCTTGCCGCGGTCGGCAGTGGGAAATACGTATCCGCTGATGTTGCCGCGAGTTTCGCCTGTTCTTGTCGCATGTCTAATTGCGGCTCAGAGTTCCCTGGTCTTCGATTTCGTTGGTCGCCAAAAGGTTGGTGGAATTCACATGGGGCTTATGGTGTGGAAGCAGCTTCCCGTCCCTGCTCCGGAGATGCTGAAGCCGCACACGTCGTTCATCGTCCGGCGTGTTCTCGAACTCGTGTACACCGCCTATGACATGGCGGGGCTTGCACGCGACCTCGGTGATGCCGAGCCGCCGTTCCAGTGGGATGAGGGGCGGCGTGCGCGGATCCGGGCTGAGTTGGACGCGTACTTCTTCCACCTCTATGGCATTGATCGGCTCGATGTGGATTACATCCTGGAGACCTTCCAGTCAGATTCGGGTGGTGGCCTCAAGAACAACGAGATCGCGAAGTATGGCACGTATCGCACCAAGGATTTCGTCCTTGAGGAGTACGACCGTATGGCTCCCGCTGGTGTCGATCTTGATGTTCCGCTCGTCGACGGCGAGAACTACACATCGCTGCTCGACCCGCCGTCCGGCCACGGTCGTCGTCACCCAGCGGCAGGCGACGGCATGGAATGACGAGCTTGGGGATCCTGCTGTGCCGGGGACATCGGCTGAGCAGATAGGGCCAAGTGCTCTCGCACCGCGTGGCAGTGGCCCGGCCATCATCAAGGCCGGGCCACCGCACTCGTGGGGTTCAGCGTCCTGAAGTGACTTTGCCTGTCTTCGCTGCGGTGACCAGGGCCAGGATCGGGTCCTGGCCCTGGAACGACAACTGGGGGCCTGCCGCGTTCTTGCTGTCACGCACGCCGGATGAGATTGCGTCGTACCCGAGTTCGACGCACGCGCCGTTCCCCTGGCTGCGGGAAGGCCTGCGCCAGTTAGTGATCATTTCTCAGACTCCAACCTATGGACGATGGCGCCAATGAACCGCCGTGAATCGTCTGCATCGAGAGCCAGGTGATGCAGATGTCCCATGATCGTGCCGCACTGCTCGATGGCCGCGGGTGTGTCGTAGTAGTACGCGGAGAGCGGGGTCTCGGTGTAGCCGACCCTCCAGTCGTTCGTGAACCGCAGCATGCTGAGCGGACGACGGCGCTCGTTCCTCCGTGCCCGTGGCCCCCGCCACCCTGCGGTGAGCTGAAGTGTTGACGGTGCCCCGGCCGCCACCCATGGCCGGGGCACCGTGTGTGGGTGTCAGCGGGTCGAAGTGAACTTGCCTGTCTTCGCTGCGGTGACCAGGGCCAGGATCGGGCCCTGGTCCTGGAACGACAACTGGGGGCCTGCCGCGTTCTTACTGTCACGCACGCCGGATGAGATTGCGTCGTACCCGAGTTCGACGCACGTCGCGTTCCCCTCGCTGCGGGACGACTTGCGCCAGTTACTGATCATCCCTCATGCTCCAACCTGTTGCCGATGGCGATCGATGAGTCGCCGTGATTCGTCTGCACCAAGTGCGATGTGGTGTAGGTGCCCCATGATGGTCCCGCACTGTTCGATGGTTCCAGGGGCGTCGTAGTAGTACGACGAGATGGGCGTCTCTGCGTAGCCGACACGCCACTGGTCGGTGAACCGCATGAGGCCAAGAGGCCGTCCGCCGGTCGGGCGCATGACGGTGGCCTGCGGGATGACGCGGATCATGACGTTGTGGCGTCGCTTGAGCAGGTGCAGCAGTTGGCCGTGCAGGACGTCAACGCCGCCGACCGGCCTGGTGAACACGGCCTCCTCGACATACATGGTGAGCTTGAGCGGTGACGGCTTGCGCTCCAGTAGCAGTTGTCTCTGCATCCGCAGGTCCAGCGCGGTATCCGCGTCGAAGTCAGGGTTGATCGTGGCCGCGTAGTCCACGGTTGCGCGGGCGTACTCGGGCGTCTGGAGCAGCCCGTTGACCACGTTCGGCTCGTACACGTCGAGGCTCGTCGCGAAGTGTTCCAACGCGAGGTACAACTCGATGTCGCTGATCAGGTTGCTGATGCTGTACTTGCCTCCCGACATGCTCGATCGGGCGATCTCAAGTACCTCGGACAGGATCGGGATGCGGTCCGGCGCGCCGAAGAACTCCAGCAAGATCGATAGTTTCTCCTGGTCAGGACGTCGCTTGTTGCCTTGGCTGTTCTCGAACTGTGCGTAGTAGGCCTGGCTCGTTCCGAGCTTCGTAGCCGCTTCCTTCTGCGTCTTCCCAGCCAGCTCGCGGCAGCGAATCAGCTGGTAGCGGACGAGTTCACGCGCTACCTCGCGACTGAGAAACGCTTCCACGCCGTAGTCCTCCTGTGGGTCTGGGAACACCGTAAGTAGCGGACATGATCCTGACACTCACCCGATGAGGCCACTAGACTGCTTCTACTAGAAGCGCTTATCTTAGAAGCAGCGGTGAGTGGGTTGCCATCGGCGATGAGCCTGCCGCAGACCAGAGATTCAGCGTTTCCGGACCTCGCATCGCCGTGAGCGCTGGCACTTGGTCGCACCCACGCAGCGGCTCCGATCGTTGTCCCCGGCTTCGGTCGGGGCCTGCTGCTCCAGCCACACCATGTGGAGACGCCGATGTCCTCCAGCAGCTTGGGCCGTCCGCTGACGGTCGATCAGGTCGCGACTGGTCCGATCTGGCATGAGAGGGCGTTGTCGTGAGCGCTACGGCCGTTGTCCGTGACAGTGCGAGGCAGGTCGCACCCGGTGGGCCCGAGTGTTGTCCACGGTGTGCCGCGCGGCCGCGTTCGAGCTCCGAGGAGTACTGGGCGACCCACGACTTCGGCCGTCACGGACGGCCTCGGCCGGGTACTCAGCTGATCATCACGGCCGGTCCGCAGTGCGGGCACAACGGCGCGGTGGTGGGCACCGTCATGCCGTACGACGGCCGATGGCACAGCACCGCGTTCCCGGTCAATCTGCACAACGGGATCATGCTCAACTTCGGCACGCGACCCGCGCGTGATCGCGCCGACAACGACGTTCCCGGTGTTTACGAGCTGCTGGGCGCGGAGTTGGAGCACGGTCATGATCTGCATGGCACGCAGGGGGATGGCAACGGCGGCTCGGAGACGGTCACCCTGCGCGCGAAGATCAAGCATTCGCGGCAGTCGTCGTGACGTTGCCGATCCGGCAAAAGCACGGGCTGGTCTGGTACGTCGACCAGCCTGCGACGGGCTACTTCCAGCAGATCATCCACACCTTCGACTACAACTCGGTCGCGGTCCGAGTGCCTTCCGCCGTTGTGGTGTTCGCGGCCTGTGGTGCCGCCGCCATTCCGCTCTCCGAGGGTGCGCCGCCGCCGATGGGATGGCGGTACTGCGCCAGCCCGTTGTGCTGGCGGCAGCGCACTGTCGAGCGGTAGGTTCTCGTTGCGGCGTAAGGGATGCGTCTGCTCGACGTGGTGTGCGTTGTGTGGTGGGTTCGGCTGGGAGAACAAGCGGCACGCCATGGGCGAGTCGCACCGCGTGTGGCGGCTCACCCAGGCCGCGCGAGGTGTTCGCTGCTGCGACGCGGGCCTGTGGCACCTGATGTCACCGCCAACGCGGCGTGCCGAACTGCGGTTGCCGCAGCCGCCGAGACGGCCGCCGCAGGTCGACGCGCCGGACCGGCAGGCCTATCTGGACGAGGTCGTGGCTGTTGTGCTCGACGCGATCCGTGATCAGGGCATGGGCTTGGCGATGCCGTCGCTGACGGCGATCTGCGACCGCTACCAGACTGGCCGGGACTGGACTTGGCGGCTGCGCCGTGCCCTGTCCGAGCTGGGATGGCTGCGGCACGCCGAGCGCATCTACCTCACCGACGAACCCAAGTAGGCTGATGCTGGCGTGGCTGCCCGCCACCTACGGCCTGAGCTACGCCGTGCTGCCGATGACGATCAGGTCGCCACCAGCGCCCGCGACCGCCAGGCGCGCAGTGTTGAGGAGCGTGTCCAGCAGGTTGAGTCGCAGCAGGTCGCCGCTCTGAGACTTTCCTGATGGCGTGGTTCTGAGCCGGTCGTGCGTAGGCAGGCTGACGTGTGGTTGAACGATCACGACCCGCATGTCGTTGGTCACGCCGCGGGCGTTGAGCATCTCCAGGAACTCGGATCGATCGGTTGTCTTCTCGCCGCCGTTCCAGCACGCGGGTTCGGCCAGAGTGCAGGCTGACAGGTGCGCGTGCAGCGCCTCGGTGTCGTTGAACACGAGGTTCTTGGCTGCCTGGCTGGTGACTACCTCGTACGCGCCGACCGCGATGCCGCGCTTCTGCGTGCCGCTCTTCGCGCCCTTGACGTGGATGACGCTCAGCGTTCCGTCGTTCGCGATGTGCAGGAAGTCCGCGGCCTCGCCAGGCCCGTCGTCACAGAGGAGCCAACCGTCGGTGTAGTTGTGGGCGACCCAGCCGAAGAGCGATCGGTCGCTGGCTTCGCCGGTCGCCGTGTGAATCTCCTGCGCCGTCTTCTTCTCCGGCTTCTCCTGCGTGATGTCGTAGCCGGCGAAGTCCCGGAACCTCCAATTGGGGAACGGCACCGTGCCAATCCGGCGGGTCCACATCTGCCCGTCGGTGAAGGTGTGTCCGGAGGCGTAGTAGACGGTGAGAAGTTCACCGTCACCCATGGCGTTGAGGATGCCCTGTACGGGTTGGGCGTAGGTGGGCTCGCCGCGCAGTCCGATCTCAAGCCTGAACCCGCCGGGAACCGGGCGTGGGCTGACGTTCAACTCGGCGCACGTGGCGCCGTTGGTTCCGACCTCAAGGACCAGGTTCGGTGAATCGTCACTGCCGCTCACCCCGGTGATCGCTCCGTCCAGCAACTCGGCTGCGGCGAGAAGGTCGTCGTCGGCCGCGGAGGACAGGTGATCGGGGTGGTCCGCGGTCACCTCGAACGCTCCATGCACCTCGGACAGGTCGTACACCTGCCGGGCCAACATCGACAGAGCCGTCTTCGGTGGACATCCCTCCAACAACGCTTTTTCGATCATGATCAGCAGTTCGACGACCGCGCTCGTGAACATCGCGAAGTCCACGGAAGCCTTGAACCACACCAGAGAACTGCGAGGTGTGGTGCCGACGACGCCGCGGAGCACAAGTCGTTCAGGATCGTCCGCCAGCTCCGAGCGAGCCGAACCGAGTGCGAACGACGCGTCTTGGAAAGGATCGAGGGTGTCTTGCAGCCGGATGCCGCTCGTGTTCTTCGTGTCAGGCTTCGTGGCCTTGCGGCGATGGGTGCCGCGCAGCCAGAGACCCTTGGTCTCTCCCTGGAGAAGCGCGCCCTCCAGCACGGCGTCACTGACACGGCGTAGTGGAGGCCGCGGCTGCTTGTCGATCCACTTGAGCAGACGCCGTTGAGTCGGGCAGTCCGTGTGCACGGCGAGGAGGCTGCCTCGCCGCAGGGAGACGGTGAGTTCGTTCTTGACGTCGGTGAACTCAAGATCCGCTTTCGACCAGGGCGGTCTGGTGCGTTGCTGTCGCACGAATCCGCCGAGTTGGTCGAGGCCGAGGTCGTCAAGTGCGCGGTCGCCGCCGGGAAGTCCGGCGTTCCAGTCGTCAACGTCGCCGAGCGCGACGATGGTGGAATCCCGTCCACCCTGCCTCCTGCCTGGCAGTCGAAGAAACGTGGCAAGCGCGCGGTATGCGGCGGCGGGATCGTCTGACGTGCATTCCAGGATCACGACCGAGATGTAGGGGCGAAGGGCACCCCAGTGCAGGCCAAACGGGTTGTCGTCGGGTGTGGTCGGCGCTTCCCTTCCACGGTCTGGACGAGGGCCGCCCTTGAGGCCTGCTGGCATCCGCCAGGGATCGGTCACGTGACTCTCCCAGTCTTGATCCGCGACTCCGTCCTGCCGGAGGCGTGTGTGAACTGTAGCAGGGATAGTTGTGAATACTGCCAACCAGTGTTTGTGATGCACTGTCAGTCTGCGCTGTTAACGTGGCCTTCATGGTGTGGCGCGGTATGATCTATCTGGCGTTTCCGCACGTAGACGACAAGATGTGAGGTGTGGCATGACGGCCGGACAGGTGGAGGTGACCGCAGCGGACATCGCCCGCATCGCCGACGTGAAGCCGACTGCCGTCAGCAACTGGCGCAAGCGGCACGGCGACTTCCCGAAGCCGGTCGGTGGCACGGATCGCAGTCCGCGCTTCGACCTCGCCGAGGTCGAGGTATGGCTGGCGAAGGAGGGCAAGGCCGGTCAGGTCGCCATCGCCGAGAAGTTGTGGCAGGCGTTCGAGTCCACGCGCGAAGCCATGTCGAGTGAAGCCGCCCTTGCCATGGCCGGACTGCTGCTTTTCCACCTGCGCCAGAACCCCGCTCAGGAGATTCCCAGCGACAAGGCGGGCTTCGCTCGTCTGGTTGAACGGGCTGAGCACACCTTCACCCAGACGCCGGGGGGAGGCGCCGATGGTCTGGGAGAGCTGCTCGTGTCGCTTCGCTGCGACCTGGGTGCGCGACACCTCAGCTTGCTCGCGGCAGCCGCCGCCGCAGCGGTTGCCGACGGCCCTGCGGCCACCTTCACCCAACTCTGCGATCGCTTCCTCGGCCAGGGTGCGCGTACCGGCTTCGCCGCCACTCCTCGTGGGCTCGCCAACCTCATGGTGACCTTGGCGGGAGACGTTTCGGGCACTGTGGTCGATCCGGCGTGCGGCAGTGGAACGTTCTTGCTCTCCGCCGCCGAACACGGTTGTCGCCGGGTGCAGGGACAGGACGTGAACCCGGCGATCGCCCTGGTCGCCGCACTACGCCTGGTGTTCCGCAACGTGGACTCGGGCAAGCGTTCGGTCGCCTTCGACATCCACGCGGGGGACTCCTTGCTGCGCCCGGTTTTTCAACGCGGGCGAGCCGCGGCCGTAATCGGGCATCCGCCGTTCGCGGTGCGGAATTGGGGATACGAAGAGCTGGAGGACGGGGCGGATTGGGAGTACGGCTTCCCGCCCCGCATGGAGTCCGAGCTCGCCTGGGTGCAGCGGGCGTTGTCCTACGCCGCCCCTGGCAAACCGGTCGTCCTGCTGCTTCCGCCTGGTGTGGCGTCCCGCGGCTCGGGGCGACGTATCCGTGCCGAGTTGCTGCGACGTGGGGCACTCAGGGCGGTGATCTCACTGCCTGCCGGATTCGCCGCTCACTACGCTCTCTCCCTGCAAATCTGGGTGCTGGAGCGTCCGGTCGCGGAGACATCGACGCGTGACGAGCTGTTGCTGGTCGATACGAGTGAGGTCGCGCGGGAGCATCGCGGCGCGACCGAACAAGGTGAGCGGATCCATGCGTTGGTCACCGAACTCTGGTCGGACTTCACCTCGGCGCCGAACAAGTTCGCCGAGCGGCCAGGAATCGCCAGAGCGGTTCCGGTCATGACGTTATTGGACGAGGAAACCGACCTGACGCCGCGGCGTCACCTGCCGTTGCCGGTGCGCCATGGCACATCGGCCACAGCGCTGAACTCGACGCGCGCCGCCTTCGAGGACGCGCTACGCATCGTGCGGCAAGCGGTTCCACTGGTGCCGGAGCTTCCCGCCCCGGACTCGCCGTATCTACGGACTGTGACGTTGAATGAGTTGGTGAAGTCCGGTGTGGTGATGCTGCGTCGACCGTTGTCGACCGGCCCACGTACGACCACCGCGAGCGCGGACACAGGGCCTGCCCGTTACCTCACCGCCCGCGATCTCTCCCTCGGTCGCGGGCCATCGCGAACAGGGCCCCTGCCCGACGACATCCTGGAAAATCCGCCGATCCGACAAGGCGATGTTCTCGTGCCGATGCTCGTGAAGACACCCATCGCGCGAGTAGCCACAGAGGACGATGCCGGGACCTACCTCGATGTGGGCGTCCACCTCATCCGCACGAACAGCGATATCCTGAATCCCTGGTATCTGGCAGGCTATCTGTCCAGCACTGACGGCGGGCGTCAAGCCATGTCCGTGTCAAGTTCCGTGGGGGCGAGCATCCGTATCGATCCGCGGCGGGTCCGGATTGCCCTTTTGCCGGTTGAACTGCAAGAAAAATATGGCACGGCGTTTCGTCGACTCGATGAGTTCATGAGGTCGTTGCGCACCGCGCAAGATCTCGGCTGCGAACTGGCTCGCAACTCCGCTGACGCCATTACCGTCGCTCTGAGTCCCGTGACTGATGAATCGGTGGCACCCGTCTCGTCAAGGGGCTGAGAACGTTCGACGTGCTCACCTGGAGCGCCGGTCAAGTAGTCACGGTGACGCCACGTAGGCGCGGTCTCGCGTTTCCCGAGCCCGCATGTCGAACACTCCGATACCCCGCGCCACGAACAGGTGCTTGAGTGTTCGACACGGGTGCTTGAGAGGTCGACTCGCGCCCCGCAGTCCGAAGTGTGGCCTCAACGGGTCTTCATACCGGTATGCTGCACCGGTTGACCACGTACTGGCCAATGCTGGGAGATGGCGCGAAGACATGACAACGAATTTCGAACCGGGCCCGTCGTTCAGTGACGGCATCAAGTACGAGGTCGACTTGACCGGGCAGAACTCAGACGTCGAGTTCGAGGACTCGGGCAGTTGGATAAACGACCCATTCGATCCTGAGAAGATCGACGTCGTAACGCGGACGCCCACAGTGTCACTGCTACTTTCCCGAATAAAGCGCGGTACCATAGACTTGGCCCCGGATTTCCAGCGTCATGCCGGAATCTGGAACGACACTAACCAGAGTAAACTTATCGAGTCGCTTCTCCTGCGCATTCCTTTGCCGACGTTCTATGCGGCCGAGACCGATGAGGAGGTGTGGGCGGTCGTCGACGGAATTCAGCGACTTACGGCTATCAGTCGGTTTGTCGATCCGCAGGCGATGGAACTCAAGCCGCTCGTGCTTCAGAATCTGGGTTACCTGGACAAGCTGAACGGTCTTCGCTTTCCTGAGTTGCCTGGGCGGCTCAAGACTCGACTTGAAGAGACTGAAGTTGTTCTGCACTTGATCCGACGGGGTACTCCGGAGGAGGTCAAGTTCAACATCTTTGCCCGTATCAACACCGGTGGGATGCCGCTGACCGCGCAGGAGTTGCGTCACGCGCTCATTCCAGGTAGGGCTCGCCTGTTGTTGGCTGAACTAGCCGACTCTCCGGAGTTCAAAGCTGTCACGCTCGGCAGCGTGGCGACTGGGCGAATGGCCGACAGGGAGATGGTCCTGCGTTTCATCGCATTCTGGCGAACGGATCCGGAAACGTATCGAAAGCAGGATTTCGACAAATTCCTTCGGGTCGCGATGAGTGATATCAATACTGCGTCGGATGCTGAGGTCGAGCGAGTCGGAGCATCTTTCAGGCGTGCGATGACAGTGGCTCAAGAGATCTTCGGTAGGCATGCGTTCCGCAAGCAGCGGCGCAATCAGATCGGTCGTTATCCAATTAATAAGGCGTTGTTCGAGACGATTGCCGTGAACCTGGCAGGTTGCTCACCCGAGCAAGTTGGTCGGCTGATTCAGCGACAGGTGGAGGTAAACGAGGCGATGGTGGATCTGTTCGCGCAGCCCGACTTCGACCGGGCGATCTCGGTCGGCACCGGAGACGTGGCGAAGGTCCGACTGCGGTTCGCGGCTGTGAACGCGCTCATCCGCGATCATGACGGGAGCGTCTGATGCTGTCCGAACTCAGCCTGCGCAATTTCAAGGCGTTCGCCGAAGTGTCCATCCCGCTCGGCGGACTGACTCTCCTGACCGGCTTGAACTCCTCGGGCAAGAGCACCGCATTGCAGGCGTTGGCCCTGCTGCGGCAGTCGCGCGACGCGGGCGTGCTAGCGCCCGACGACGGAGGCAGTGGGTTTCTGCTCAACGGCGATCTCGTCGAGTTGGGCGTGGGTCGGGACGTCCGTCACGAGGAATGGGTGGCCACCGATTCCGCCGAGGGCGGGATCGAGATCGGCCTGCGCGACAACGGCAGATATTGGCGCTGGCTGGCCGCGTACGGCACCGAGGAGGACCTGCTGCCGCTGGTTGACGGCCCGACCCTGGACGACACCCGTGACCTGTCGGTTTTCGGCACCTCGTTCCAGTACCTCCGTGCCGACCGGATCAACCCGGCCGTCAGCTATCCCCGTTCCCATGACGTCGCGATCCGGCGCGGGTTCCTCGGCGCGAGGGGCGAGCACACCGTCAACTACCTGCGTCACCACCAGGACGACGCGGTGAGGCCGGAACTGCTGCACCCCGATGCCGCCTCGAACACCCTGCTCCGGCAGGTCGAGGCCTGGCTCGGCCACCTGTGTCCAGGGGTCAACCTGTCCGCGACGGGGATCGAAGGAACGGACACGGTGCGCCTGGCGTTCAGCTTCGGCACCGCGGGGCTTTCGTCGTCCAACCCGTATCGGCCGACCAATGTCGGCTACGGCCTGACCTATGTGCTGCCCATCGTGGTCGCCTGCCTGACGGCTGAGCCGGGTGGGCTGATCCTGCTGGAGAACCCCGAGGCTCACCTGCATCCTCGGGGCCAGTCCGCGATGGCGCGATTGGCCGCGCACGCGGTGGCCGCAGGTTCCCAGCTCATCATCGAGTCCCACAGCGATCACGTGCTCAATGGGGTGCGCTTGGCGGTGAAGCACGGACTGTTGCCCGCCGACCGCGTTGCGCTGCACTACTTCCACTCTCGGGATGCTCGGAAGAAGTTCGAGACACCCGTCGTCGGTCCGGATGGGATGCTGTCGAACTGGCCAGAGGGGTTCTTCGACGAATGGGACCGCTCGCTCGACGAACTGATCGACTGATCACGAGACTTTGGGGGGCGCATGGCGACCTTGCTGTGCTTGAACGAACTGTCCTGCAGGACCGTGTTACCGGTGGACCAGGTCGATCGCGCGATGCGTGATTTTGTCGGGGCGCTCAAACATGCTCGACAGGTTCGTGCGGCCACCGCACTGATCAGCCCCGAGCGGTTGCCCGCGGTGGAGCTGGCCGCAGGGTATCCGATGGCCAAATGGGCCAACGACGCTCGGAACAGGGACTTGTGGCGGCTTGTTCGTGCTATGCAGCAACGGGCACCTTTCACCTTCGACCAGCTCGTCCCGCCGGAGGATGGCGGCGACCTGGAATACCTGCACAACGGCCGGGTCGCGCGTGGCCTCGGGGTCGCCCATCTGGTCGAGGGACTGGCGGTGAGCCTCCCGACCGAACCTGACTGGTCCGCCGATCGGGTCAGGATGACCCGGAACACGCTGGTCGACGACGGAGAAATCGTCGAGGACGAAGTCGACGTCCCGCACGCGTCCAGCCCTGGTCACATGCGGGTGCACGAATCGTGGCTGGGACGCGAAGGACTTGCCGCAATCGGCACCGGTGCGGCCCTGTGGGAGGCCCGAGCGGAGTATTTTCCCTCGCTGAGCTTCCTGCCGCGCGTCGAGGAGCAGCTCCGTCACCTCTCGGCTGACTGGGTGACGCCAGTGCGGAACAGGTTGGCCGAACTCCAGGAGGGAGCCTCGGGGTGGGAGCCGGCCACCGAGCCACATCCGCTGTGGCGCAGCAAGGTCACCCCCGAAGCGGAGCAGCGTAAACAGCTGTGCGGGTTCGTTGACCTCGACGGGCAGACGCGGCTCTTCGACCTGCATGCCAGGTTCACCCCGCGGCACGGCAGGCTGCACTTCCGGTTGCTGAGGGACAGCGGAACGATCAGGATTGCCTACATCGGCACGAAGCTCGGCGTGTGATCTGCGCGCGGACGGCGACCAGGGCGGTTACGGCAATTCGAGTTTGTCCAGCCATGCCAGGTCGGTCACCGCCTTGCGCCGCGCCTCCGTGGCGAGGGTGAACAGCTCGCCGGTTTTCGTGAGCATCAAGGTGTATGGCCGCCCCTGTCGCCGGGTCTGGTGGCGCACCGGCAACCCCGCCATTTCGATCCGGGTGTGCACGTGCTGGCGTCCAGGTTTCGCCAGTGGCCACTCGAAGATCTTCCGTGACCGAGAGCCGAGAAACGTCTTCAGCGTGGCGCAGAGGTCGCACCCGCACCCGGTCCATTCGATCGACCAGTCGTCTTCGTCACGCGCTGGTCGTGCGACGATCGCGCTGAGTCGCTCCGCGCAGTCCCGCGCGACCGTGTCGAGCCCTGTCGTCCGCGGCTCGTCCGCCAGACGCAGTGCCGGCATCAGGCACTCCAGGATGGTGTCCCCGTACCCACGCAGCTTTCTCGTGATCTCGTCGCGCAGCGTGTCGTCGGCCGCTTCCAGCAGCCGTACCAGCGGGGAGCTCAGCATTTCCAACTGCGGTTGGCCGTCCTTGCTTCGCGCGACGGTGGTCCAGAGCCGGAGTTGGTCGTCCAGCACCCGCCAGACTCCGGCGGCCAGTAGCCGTGCCACCTCCGGGCTCCCGATGGCCCGCAACGTTCCGCACAGCTCTGGCAGCCTGTTGCAGATCCACTCGGACAGCTCGGTTTCGAGGTGGTGCCTCGGCTTGAACCATCCGTCGATGACGCTCCGCGTCCAGTCCTCGCCGTAGCGCCTGGCCACCGCCGCCAGTCCGTCGGCGTGCTCCCGCGTGACCGTCTCCACGCGGAACGGTTCCAGCAGCATGGCCGCTGTCCCCGAGACATCGATCCCCGCCGCGACCTGGAGGGCATCGAGCGGGTCCGCCTGCGCGCTGATCCCTTTCCAGAACGGCGTGAGTGACTCAGCCGCGGCCCGTGCGCCCTCCAGGTCTCCGGCGTCGATGCGGTCGCGGAGTTCGCGGAGAGTCCCCGGTGATCCGGCCTCGGCGCGCGCCGCGAACGACCTGTCCTGTGGCCACACGACAACCGCGGCCCGCCGGTACCACCGATCCAGCGTGTTGCCGTAGTTGCCCATGTAGCCCTCGTGTTCGGTCTGGTACGGCTTCAGGTCCGAACTCGGGGTTGGGGCACACACCTCGTGGTCGGGGACGTACAGCGAGATCGGCTCGCCGCCCGTGCCGTCGGGGCTGGTCCACCAGCCGAGGGTGATCTCGTCGTCGAGCAGTTCCGTGAGCTCGAAGTCGCCGGGATCCTCGCCGGCGTCCTCGTCCTCGTCGTAGTCGTTCCACGGGGAGTCGGATTCCGGGGCGTCCCAGGTCTCCTTCACCTCGGCGAGCGCCAGCACCGCCTCGCACCCGGCCTGCTCCGCCGCGGCGCGGACCCGCTCGGCCTGCTCCGCGTCGGCGCCCTTGAGCCGGTGCCAGTTCAGGCTCCGCTGGGTGTACTCGTGGTCGAGCAGGACGACCAGCCGGTTGGGCAGCCCGAGGTCGCGGCTCCCGTAGCGCGGGGTGGCCGACGTGGTGAAGTGCTCGGTCAGGCACTGCGCCAGTTCGGCGTCGGGGCCGACTTCGGAAGGCGGGTTCTCCGTGTCGACGAGCAGGTTGAACGTGAGGGTCACCCGGTACCCGGATTTGACCGGCGTGACCTGGTGGCGGCAGTCGGCGTAGAACGCGACGAAGGTCAGGTCCTCTTTCGACGCTCGGTAGGTGATGCTCTCCCCGGCGTGGTCGACGACCAGTTCCCCGCCGGTGTGCGCCGAGGGCAGTGACACCACCAGCGTGCCCATCATCGCGTCGTCCTTCTCCGAGTCCTGATGGGGGAGAAAGAACTGCCCTTTGCCGTAGATCAGCATCGAGTGCGGCTCGGCCCGCAGCCGTGCCGTCCGGGGGAGTCCGAGCTCGTTCCGAAAGTGTTCCAGCGCGCTGTCCATGAGCGCCGTCCAGGTGGGGCCACCGAGTGTGAGCTGATCCGGGGTGAGTTCCCACGTGTCCCGGACATCGGTGTCGGTCAGCGTCTCCTCGCCTCGCCCGAACTTCGCCGCCCGCGCCTGTGCGATCAGCTTCTTCGCCAGGGGAGCGCGGACCGGAAGTCGCGCCGGTCCGACGCCGGACACCTCAAGCTGGAGCAGCTGCGCCGGCGCCAGCAGTTGAGCACTGAACGACCCGGTCGGTGCGGAGTCGCCGAGTAGCCGTGCCAGCCGTTCCCGCGCGGTCTTCGTCATGTGCTCTCATTCGCGCTCGTCGTGTTGCTTCCGCGCCAGACTTTAGCCTCGGGCCACGGAGACAGGAGGTGAGGTCGATGTTCAGATGCCTGCCCGGTTGAAGCGCTCGATGAGGCTTGGCTTGCGCGCGTGCGTTTGCCGCAGTGCCATGGTGCGCAAGGTGAACGTGTCGTAGCGGTCCTCGCGTTCCGCGAGCGCCTGGAGATCGGTGAGCAGCGTGACTGCGGCGTCGTACTCGGCCGGTTTCCGGGTGGCGATCAGTGCGTCGACGCGTGACCACGCGGTGTCTTCGTCGCCGGCCAACTCGTCGAGTCGTCGTTCGCGGGCCAAGGCGCGTGCCTGCTCCCGTCGTGTCTCGTCTTCGGCGCGCTGGGCGTCGAGTCGACGCCGCTGGTCGGCTCGACGGAGTGCCGCGTTGTCGAGCAGGTCGGCCACGGTCCGGCGCGTTGGGACGGGAACGGCCGGGGCGGTGTCGTCGCGGAAATGGCGCAGCAGTTCCATCCGCACCCGCGTGGCCTCGCCTTGGACAACCCTGGTCAGGAGTCTGTTCTTCTCGGCAACGGGTAGCCGGGTGACCCAGGAGGCGAGGTCGCCGGACTCGCCGGCAATCCCCTCGATCGGTGGACTTGTCCGCGCCGCGACCGCGAGCAGGTCGTCGTCGAGGCGGAGGAAGTCGGCCAGTGCCCGCTGTGCGGCGGTGAGCGTGCCCAGGCCAGGCGGGACTGGTGGCTCCAGATCGTCGTCGGCATCGCGGTCGAAGACATCCTCGTCACGCTCCCAAGCGCCGTAGGCGGCGAGCCAGGCGAGGTAGAGCGGTCGGAGATCACCGGCGGCCAGTTCGGCGCGAACTCCGACGATCGCCGACAGCGACGTCTCGGCGTCGTAGTCGAACTCGCCCGTCTCGTCCTCGCTGGTGAAGTCGAGCACGGTGAACTCGTCCGTCGCCCAAGCGGTCACCTGGTTGTCGACGCGGTAGTCCTCGACGACAGCGGGGTCGAGCAGATCGCCGGGCAGGCGGAATACCGCTCGGTGCGTGCCCCAGTTGGCGACGTACAGGTGCGCGTCGTAATAGCGCTCCATCAGCCGGTTCGGATTGCCCTTGAAATCGCCCCAGTGGTATTCGTTCACGAAACTGGTGGCAGTGATCCGCGCCCTGGTGGACAGCGACCGAATCCTGGTCTGCTCGTCGTCGTCCAGCGGCCGGTCGATCGCCAGGAACTCGTAGTACTGGTACGTGCTCACTACCCATCCACTCGATCAGTCGAGGTAAAGTGTCTCGTACCGGGTTTGATGGAGACCATCAAGCCAGGGAGGACAAGGAACAATGGCCCCACCGAAGAAGTACCCAGACGAGCTGCGTGAGCGGGCGA
>Ga0307507_10003308_pt1 | contig 31593 bp, 9 predicted proteins | sample 7_EM_MG_FD_207223 | JGI IMG/M metagenome (GOLD analysis project Ga0307507, IMG submission 207223) | Populus trichocarpa ectomycorrhiza microbial communities from riparian zone in the Pacific Northwest, United States - 7_EM | ecosystem: Host-associated > Plants > Roots > Unclassified | place... | reverse complement strand
CGGATACGGTCAAATATTGAGTCATAGACTACGGAGTTCCGGGTCTACTTTCATGTATTTAGTTCACTTGATTTCCATAGATTTAGAATTAAGTCGTTCTTTCAATACCCACACTTGCACTGTTACAAAAGAGGCTAACTAGGAGTACTTATACCTTAATAACGCAATAGAAGTAGAGACTAAAACCACTACAGAACGCGGATTAGTAACGGGTATTATAACACCGTTAGATACGGCATCTATCGCTTTATAAGACGGAAGGAGTAATATCTAGAGATAATTAAGCAAGCAGACAACTGCTAGTGCTAGCTTACCACTTATAAAAGGTAAAAGGCTATAGGTTTAAGATTCTTATAAAGAGATAAGGAAAGCTCTAGACTTATAGGACGCAATAAGGATAGCTTAAGAACCCACAATAAGTAAAAACCGATGGGAAAGAGTAGTAACTTAGTTTAGTAATAAACAAATAAGTATAGGACACAAGTTTAAGAACCATAAGTTTAGGGAACGAGTAAGAACGTTATTAGGAAGCCAAGATTTCGAGAAATAAATAAGGACTATAGCAATTCTAGGTAAATATAGTATTTAGCCTAAAGATTAAAAAGTTAATACTAAGATTAGGAAGCAAGATAACTTTAAGGATCCAGCTACAAGACGCAGAAAATAGGAAACTATGGATAAGTTTAGGTAAAGAATTATCGCATAGCAAGAGCAAAAGCTAGACAAGAGGTTAGCTATACTAGGTTATATAAGGGACAGAGCACCTATATAAAGAGTTACCAATAGGCCTAGTGCAGGGACACCTAGAGCAAAGTAGTTAGATAAACTAGAACAAGAAGAGGATCTAGACATTCCAGTTAGATTCAAAGAAAGATATACTAAAGGATATCACAACGTAGCAATAACAAGGTACTTTCTTACAGATAGACTATATACACTAAACTAGTTATATAGAAAGTGGTATAGGCAATAACACAACGATAAGTAAAAAGACTTTTACGTGTAGCTGGATAAGAAGGTAGTCTAAGACCAACCTATTACGGAAAAACGTATAAGTTATATTAAAGGAGCATTAATTATAACGTTAAGGAACCTAGAAGAGGGATCTAGGGACTAGAGAAGTAAGTAATAAGTCTTAGTACCCACAGCAGAGTTACTAGTAATTAGGTTAACTAGGTATAGGTTTAAACTTAAGGATAAAGACAAGTTAAGAGTTAACCTAAGTCACCTAGCGCATTATACACTATCGTAGATAGCTTATATAGATAACGTGTATAATATATATAGGGCACCAAAAGACAAAAACTAGAAATACCTAGTAAGGATATATTAGGCACTAGAAGAAAAGCGGTTTAGGGACGCTAAGTATATACATAGATAGCACCTAGTAGAAGTACAGAGTTAAGGGGACCTAATACTTTAACTAGGAAGATTCCTTACGGAAGAATGCCTAGACGGACAATAGTAGTAAGACTACCTAGAAAACACTTGTCTATAGCACGTAGAGGAAAAGAAATAAACTAAGTATTGGCTAAGAGTGGACTAAGTATAAATAGAATCTAGTAGCTAATAGTTAGGAAAAGGGGAGGCCCATAGGACTAGAGGGAACTAGTAGTAGGACCTTAGACCCTTAAAGGAATTTAAGGACAACACCTAAACTTATAAGTTAAGTGGTAGAATTAGCAGTTTAAAGCACTTGTGGATAGTAAAGTAATAAGAAACCATATATTACTAGTAGTAGTAGAAAGGATGGAGTTACTATATAGACAAAAGAAACACTTATATCCACTTATAACGATTTTAGGAGATCAGATAGCCTATAGAGAAGGTATTATTAATCTTACAACAGGACCTATTCAGTTAACTATCAAAGGGAGACCAGTTAGAATATCTTTTAATATCTTACAATTAGGAAAAGATAAGGCGATACTAGGAATGCCTTGGTTACAGGAATATAGTCCAAAGATTAATTAGGTTATAGGTTAGGTTAATATTAGAGATACTTAACGGCGCAAAGTGCGGCAGTAAACTAAGTTAGTATAGTACTAAGTCGGAGCAACGTACGAAGAGACTAAGCGAGGCTTAAGTTATATACTAAAAAGATACTACAAGTATGGTAAAAAGTTATGGTTACTAGAAAGTAAAAAGCTGTTAAAGTATACAGTATGGGACTATAAGATAGAGTTAGAACTAGGAACAAGTCCAGGGTTTTTTTTAGTCTATAAGCTCACTAAAATAGAGTTAGTAGCGCTTAAGGGGTTTGTCCAGGAGAACTTAAGGAAGGGATATATTAGACTATTATAGTTATTAGTAGGATATCCAGTACTGTTCATCCCAAAGAAAAACGGAAAACTTAGGATGTATATTAACTATAGACAGTTAAACAGTATCACCAGAAAGGATAGGTATCCTTTACCCTTAATTAGCAAAATCCAAGATAGGATAGGTAACGTAAAGATCTTTACAAAGATAGATCTGAGGCAGGCGTACCACTAGATTAGGATTAAGGAAGGCAATAAGTAGAAGGCAGCCTTTAGGTTAAAGAAAGGACTATATAAACCATTAGTTATGCAATTCGGGCTTATAAATATACTAGCAACGTTCTAGAAGCGAATTAATAGTATATTAGGAGAACACCTTAATAAATTTATTATAGCATATCTTGACAATATTATTATCTACTCTAAGAGTAAGAAAGAATATGGAGAACACGTTAAATAGGTCTTAAAAAGACTATAGGAAGAATAGATACTAGTAGCAATCAAGAAATGCGAGTTCTTTATAAGGAAGACCGATTTTATAGGATTTATTATTAAACTAGGAAAAATCAGCATGGACCTAAAGAAAGTCAAAGCTATAGTAAGTTGGCAAGAACTAGAGAACGTTACACAGTTAAGATTATTCCTAGGGTTTTGTAACTACTATAGGAGGTTTATAGCATAGTAGTTAAAAAGCATTAAGCTATTTACGTAATTAACAAAGAAAGAGAAACCGTAGGTATGGGGAACAGAATAGAAGAAGTTGTTTAGTGAACTTAAGGAGTTATTCACCCAAGAACCAATCCTTAAGATCTATTAACTAAAGTTAGAGACGGTTGTTAAGATAGATACATTAGACTTTACACTAGGAGCATATTTGCTATAAAAGCATTAGGACGCATGGCACCTAGTGGCGTATTACAGTTAAAAGATAATACTACTAGAACTAAACTATAACATCTATAATAAGGAGTTGTTACGTATAGTTGCAGCGTTAAAGGAATGGAGAGCATTCTTGTAAGGCATAGAGAAACCGTTTGTAGTTAAGACGGATTATAAGAACCTTACAGGATTTCTAATAATAAAGGAGCTTAACTAAAGACAGGTTAGATGGGCAGAAATACTTACAGAGTACTATTTTAAAATTTAGTACACTAAAGGTACAGACAATACATAAGTAAATGCTCTAAGCAGAAAAGCTAAACTATAAAGTAATAAAAAGCCGTTAGGGGCTTTACTGCGAAAGGATTAAGACGGATTAATTAGGTATAATTATCCGAAGATTGCAGTAACTAGAGAAAGTTAGATCCATAAATTACTAGAAAGTAATTAGATATAGAAGATCTAAGAGGCATAGGTAGAGGATCTAAACTTAGATTAGTACAAGAATAGAGAGGCAACTTATATTCTAAGGTCTATTATAAAAGAGTTTATTAGTGAATTCCATAAGGGAATAATATAGGGACACAACGGAGCTATAGGCTTAGTGTTAAGACTTTAAAAGGAGTATATTATTTAAGGAATCTAGGGACTAGCAAAATAAGTTATAAGAGAATATCTAGATTACTAAAGAAATAAACTAATAAGGCATAAGCCGTACGGAGGGCTATAACCTATTAAAACACTAGAAAGACTATAGGAAGTTATATTATAAGACTTTATAGTTAAGTTACTAAAGTCTAAAGATCCTATTATAGGACAAGATTATAACGCGATCTTAATAATAGTGGATAAGCTAATAAAGTAGGGATACTTTATAGCATACATAGAGGAGATATTAGTAGAAGATATCGCTAGAATCTATATTAAGGAAGTGTTTATAAGACACAGAGCACTAAATAAGATTATATTAGACAGAGATCTAAGATTCATAGCAGCATTCTAGGAGGTATTTTTGCCAGAATAAGGAGTTTGTGCAGTAACCTCTATAGCGTATAATCCGCAGATGGACGGATAAATAAAAAGATTAAACTAGACACTAGAACAGTATCTAAGGCACTATATTAATTATATATAAAACAATTAGGTATTGTTACTACTAGTTACACAGTTTATATATAATGCAACACTATAAGAAGGAATGGGAACGTTACTGTTTAAGGTGAATTATGGGTATAAGCTAAGATTATTGTTATTGCCATATTAAATAAAGAGAACGAGTAGCACAGCTAAATAAAGAATAGAGACTTTAATAAATCTTTATATAGACCTTAAGGAAACAGCTAAACTAGTATAAGAGTAAATAAAAAGGTACTACGACGCTAAGAGATCTAAGGGACCAGATCTTAAGGAGGGAGATAAAGTATGGCTACTATACAAAAATTTTAAGAGTTAACAACCAAGCAAGAAATTGGACTACGTTAGACTAGGACCTTTTAAAATTAAGTAGAGAATTTTACCGGTTATATATAAGTTAGACCTACCAGCCAGAATAAAAATCTATCCTATATAGTATGTCGCAATACTAGAGCTAGCATACGGGAACGTTAAGCTACTAGTTTATAAGGCAAACACGTATAGAGGGCAGGAAGAGGATAAATAGCAAGTTTTAAAGATTATTAGTCACAAGGACGTAGATGATGAAATATAGTATAAAGTAAAGTAGATAGGCTATAGTGAGACTACCTAGGGGCTACTAAGCAACCTAGAGAACGCTATAGGAAAGGTATAGGAGTATTAAAAGAATATAGGTTAGGGAGTATTAAAAAAGGATTGCTAAAGGATAAGTTAACTAAAGGGGACCTAAGAGGAGAAACTACTACGTTACTTAGAGTTGTTTCCTTCTCTAGAAACTCTACCCTCTTATTACCTAACTTAGCAAGACCCTGCTTAACTAGTTTCCACTCCTTAAAACAAACCTTCTTATAAATACGTTTAAGGTGTTAAAGATAAGCGTAAGCCAGACACTAAGCTTTAAGGACGCGTGCGGATTCTTCTAAGGTACGTTAAACCGTAAGCAGCGCTGAGGCTAGCTTACTATTAAGCTTTACAGCGGCAGATTAAATATAAGACCCTATAATAAGTTACTTAGGGAACTTAAAGACTGTTAAGAGTTATAGGACGTATATATTTAGTGTTAGAGATAGAGCGAACGTTATAGGACGATTAAATATTCGCTTTAGTGCACTCTAAGCACAAAGAGGGTTGTTAAGATAAGGGACTCGCTAGCGTAATATAAACTAGCCCCTCTTTTATATAACAGGAGCAGGGAATCGCCATTACTTTACCTAATAACAGTATTAAGGAGACGGTATGTAGGTGACGCTTAACCTAAGATAGAGAAGAAGATGCTTTAGGTATAATAAGTAAGAATATTAACCAGATTAATTAAACGGATATTATACCTCTAGTGGACGACTTAGAGATGTTAGGAATCTTTAAGGACAAAGATAAAGAGAAGGGAGATAGTATTACGGACAGCTTAAGTATAATATTATAACTACTTAGAGAGGAGTTGGCGGAAGCTAGTTAGTTAATATAGGCATAGTCTAGAATAGAACCAGTGGAACTATATAATAAGGAATAGTAACTAAGGTTACGGGGCGTTAAATATATTAACTGTGTTAAACGAAAGGGATATTATATTTAATATAGACAACACGTACCTCACGTATAAGAGAGGATTTCTTAAGCGTACGGTTATATATTTAAAGGACCTTAGTCCCTACCATAGATAGTTCTCTCCTTATAGTAAATCTTAGAATATAATTGGAGTTAATCTATTAGGCAACCACTCCACCAATTATTATTATATTGTTGACCAGTTTATATCTATATACCCGGCCCAATAACAGAACCCACCGTAGTTCTTGCTATAAGGTTCCGTTATAGAAATAAGTTAGTAGATCTTAATAATTTAGTGGCTTTAGCTCCCTTATATAGCGTATATTACGGCGCTGGTGGAAAACGGTACTGGCAAATTGCCGCAACTTGCCGCAAGTTGCCATCACGTGACCAGATAATTGTATATAGCTTCAAGCGGTGCTTCCATTCTTCCCCTTTCCTTTCTCTAGCTTTAGATCCTCGTTTATAGACAATCCAATCGTATAGGCTTACGCGACCCTCTTGCTGTGCTCATGCCTTGATTAACCAAGTTGCTAACATTATCCAAAGCTCATCACCACTCTTTTTTCCTGAGAAGGAACTCAAAAAATATCTATAAGGCCACAAATAGGATAAGGACATAGAACAGGACCCTAAGGACATCACCAGGACCACAAGGATAGGACAGACCCCCAAGAACCAAAAGAACATAAACAGAACGCGAAACCTAAGAATAGGACACGCACGGACTAGAACCCCTAGGAAATAAACAAATACCAGAAATTACCTAATACCCCCACCACTATGCCAAGAAATATAGCAGCTGGTAAAGCTGTTGCAGGACCCGTAAATACCTCTAATAGTAAAACAGTCGCCGTCTCGACCCCCTAGAAAGAGCTCACAGCAGCTAATGCCGAAATTAAACGGCTTTAAGAGCTACTTAAAACTAAAGACACCCCTACACCTAGCGAGGAGTTATTAGACACCTAAAGACTTACTATAGTCCTTAAGGCCCTAGCCTAATGTACTATATTAGTATTATCGCGGTCCGCGAAGGTCGCGGACCCCCTGTTGCTTATAGACGGAACTAACCCTATATTTAACAATTAGAAGATTCAACTATAAGACAAGCTTAAAGTTAATACAGACCACTTCCCTACTACCCAAGCTAAAATGGCCTACGTCTTCGGCCGTACTGGCGGGGACGCACAGACGCATTTACGTCCGCGATATGCTTAGGACTTAGCAGACCCCTTCCTCTCTAGAGAAGAGATAATCGACCACCTGTCTTCCATTTATAAGGACCCCTATAAGATACAGAACGCCCGCCTTAACTATAAAGCCCTTAATATAAAAACGATAGAGACCTTCTTAGTCTTCTAGACCCGCTTTCTACACCTAGCCGGACAGGCTCGAATCCCCTAGGAAGATTTAATGCCAGACCTCTTTAACAAGCTTACCCTGGACCTACAGCGCGCCGTGCTCCCAGTTTATACTACCGTATAGACGCTAAAGGAGCTTACGGACTAGTGCCTAGCTATTAACTAGGGCCTCCGCCGAATCAAGGCATATACCGAGCGGTACAAGACTAGAAGCTCTACCAACCAGAACACAAGTACTACAAGAACGGGCTATAACGCCCTAGCAAGATCTGCAACCCCTATAGTACCAACTGTACCGCCTGCCGTTAACCTAGCGGCTAGCCGTGCAGCTAGCCCCATGGTAGGTCCGGCGAATACTTAACCTATATACAATAACCCCTATAGATAGGCCCTTAGCAATCAAGGAGCCTGCTTCTTATACAGCCAGAAAGACTACTTTGTAAAAGACTACCCAACAGCGGCAAAGACAAAAAAGGTCCTGTTAATTTAGGAGGATAGCATAAAGTTAGAAAAAGAGGAACCCTAGAGCAAGACTTCTCTCTAGGGTTAAAAGGAATTAACATATTATATATTAATCTGGGTCGGCTAGTTGGTGGAAGAAGCTGCACTATCCCTTATACTTTATTCCGTAATAGATATTAAGTTTTAACCTCTGCTTTGGCTAACTCTGGAGTAAATACCTTTGCCTTAATAGACATATAGTATGCTATAAAGCTGGCTAACTTTTTAAATGTACCCTTTAAAGAACTGCCCAAACCAATTCCTATTCGCGGGTATAACGGATGGATAGGACCGCCTATTACAACTATCTTGCGGATTCACCTCCGTGTAGACGGATAAAGGTAGTATAACGTCCCCTTTCTTATTACAGACCTAGAAAGCCACGATATAATCTTAGAAAGAAAATAGCTAGCCTATCTAGGCTTACAGCTTAATATATAGAGTAGACGGCTTGTCTGGCCCAAAACCCTACCCCTAACACCTTCTTTTATAAAGGAAATCAGCATTACAATGGAAAATCTTGTACGGCTATAGATAAACACCGTTCACTAGGCTAATGCTATGCGTAGAGACCAGGCTTTTAAAAAGGACGTATAGCTTAACCCACAACGGATCCGTATACTACGCCGCCCCTAGACTACCTATGTTATGCCACCCGCACCAAAGATTAAAAAAGTCAATAAAAAGCTAGCGGAGCTCCCTATAGGGAACTTAGGCCCTATACAGCCACAAAAAATAGCAAGGAGCATTAGATGCTATACTAAACGTATAGACCGGAGGGATAACTTACGGAAGATAGAATAGGAGCTAAGAAAGATCACAAACCCTAAACCGCAAAATATGGCCTAATAACAGTCTATAAAGAAACCTATAGACCTCCCACCAGTTAATATCTGCTGTATTAGCGCTGTAGGATTCTACCAGAACTTAGTCTAACCTAATACCGTTACCTTTACTACTAGCTTATATGAAATTGATCGAATAATTAAGGAAAAGGAAAATAAGCTTAGCGAATAGGAAGGTGAGCTTATGGACAAGGAGCTAGTGGAACAGAAACTACCCTATTAACACTAGAAATTTAAGGACGTGTTTTCTAAGGCAGTGTCTAATATACTTCCGCCTCACCAACCGTACGACCACAAGATTAAGATTGAGCCAGATAAGGAAGACACACTTAGCTATAGCCCCCTTTATTAGCAGTCCACTGCCGAATTATAGGCTATAAAGCAGTACCTTATTAATAACCTAAATAAGGGCTTTATTAAACCTAGTTAAGCCCCTTTTAACTCGCCTATTCTCTTTGCTAAAAAGCCAAATGGAGGACTTTGTTTCTGCATTAACTACCGTAAACTAAATAATATAACCCATAAGGACCGCTACCCACTACCCTTACTTAATAAGACTTTAACCTAAATAAGTAGAGCTAAGATCTTTACTAAGCTCAATATCCGTCAGGCCTTTTACCGGATTAGGATGGACCCTAGATTAGAAGATCTTACTATATTTTGGACCCATTACGGAATATATAAATACAAAGTACTTCCTTTTAGACTAACTAACGGACTAGCTACGTACCAGCGATATATAAATAATATACTCTTTAACTACCTTAATGACTTCTATACGGCCTACCTGGATAACATTATAATCTACTTTAAGAATAAGCTATAACACGAGGAGCATATCTATAAAGTCCTATAATGGCTCCGCAAGGCCGGCCTTTAGGCTGATATTAAGAAATTGGAATTTAGTGTTAAGCGTATAAAGTACCTAGGCTTTATTATCAGTATGAATAGGATTAAGGCCAACCTAGAGAAAACAGCCGTAATTGACCAGTAGACACCGCCACAGACCGTAAAGGGGGTATAATCATTTTTAGGTTTTTATAACTTCTACTAACGCTTTATTAAGAACTACAGCAGGATCGCCCGGCCTCTTAACCGCCTTACTAGGAAAGACCAGCTATTCCACTTTGACGCCATATATATGCAGGCCTTTAATAAGCTTAAAAAACGGCTAGTATCGGCTCCCCTACTTACCCACTTTAACCTAGAATGGCCCTTAATGCTAGAAACTAATGCCTTAAACGGCGCAATAGCCGGTATTTTCTCCCAGAAGCAATTAGACGGAGAATAGCACCCTATAGCATACTATTTTAAGACTATAATAGATACTAAGCTAAACTACCATATCCATAACAAAGAAATGCTGGCTATTATCTCTAGCTTTTAGCACTGGTGTGCATAGCTAGAGGGGACCCCTAAGCCTATTAAGGTGGTTTTAGATTATAAGGCCCTAGAATACTTTATAACAACCAAGGCCCTTACGGCCCAGTAGGCACGCTAGGCGGATATCCTATCTTAGTTCAACTTCTTAATTACGTATAGACCAGGCGCTACGAACCGTGCGGATGCTCTTATAAGGTGTAAACAGGACCTAGGTAACCAGGCGGCTATAAAGATCTTATTACAGACCTAGACCCTACTATAACCAGAGCACCTCAACCCCCAGATACAGGCAGAACTAAATATGGACCCTTTAGACGCTGAAATATGTCCCATTAACTCCATAGAACTTGACCTTATTGATAAACTACTGTAGGTAAACCATATAGCCCCTTCTCTACAGGAGTACCGCGAAAAGGTAAAGGATGCTACTAGCCTATAGTCCCTTAAAAACGGACTACTTAAGCACTAGGAACGGCTGGTGGTGGTAGAGAAACAGAATTTATGGACTTAGCTTATTATTAAAGCACATACCCAGGTCTCTACGGCCCACTCCGGAAAAAATAAAACCCATAGAATTACTAGCGACCGCTACTACTAGCCTAGAATGGTTATGGATATTAACCGCTATATACAGAACTGCGACAACTGCCGTAGGTTTATAATTCCACGAGATAAGACCCTAGGGCTATTAAAGCCACTCCCAATACCAGAACGCCCCTAGCAGTATATCTCTATAGACTTCTATAAGTTACCTACAGACCGCAACAGATATAATATAGTTATAATCCTAGTTAACCGCTTTGGTAAGCGCCCGTTCTCAATCTCCTATTATAAAAATATTAATGCTAAAGAGGCGGCCTAACTGTATATCTACTATATCTACCGAATTTACGGACTACTAGATACTATTATATCCGACTATAGGCCGCAGTTTATATTAGCCTTCTGGAATGAGTTCACCCAGATTCTAGGTATTAGGCTAAAGCTCTCTACGGCATACTACCCCCAGATAGACAGTCAGACGGAGATTATAAATTAATACTTAGACTAGAGACTCTGGCCCTTTATTAACTACTTTTAGGACAACTAGAGTAGACTACTACCTATAATAGACTACGCCCAGGCAACCCTACCCTATAATTCTACAGGGTTTGCACCTATTTAGCTAGAAATGGGATACTTACCCTATACAAGCTTTAACTGGGAGAGACCAGAAGGACCACAAACTATACGCGAAAAACTATCTTATGAGGAAGCACAGCAGTATGCTAAACGCTTAGAAAAAGCATAGATAGTAGCCTATAAGAACCTAGAGAAGGCCTAGAAATTAATAAAACAGTAGGCAAATAAGCATAGGCGCGAGCCTAACTTTACCATAAGCGACAAGGTCTGGGTTATAACAAAGAACTAGAAAATAGAACGGCCTAGCTATAAGCTAGACTATAAGATAGCAGGACCGTATAAGATCCTTAATAAAGAAGGAAACTTATATAAGGTTAAACTCCTAGACTCAATTAAAGTCTACCCTATTTTCTTACCAGATAAGCTACGGAAAGCTGCAAATAACCTACTACCTGGATAAAAGAATAAGCCTCCACTGCCGATTTAAGTTAATGGCGACGATAAATAGGAAGTTAATGAAATACTAGCCTATAAACTAGTACGAGGAACGCTAAAATACCGTATCTAATAGAAAGGTTACGATTTAGACCTAACCTAGTACCCCGCCTAGAACTTTATAGGTTGCCCCTAAAAGCTTAAAGAATTTTATAACTAATACCCTAACGAGCCAGGACCTCCAAAGTATCTAGACAAGTAGATGGAGTGCTAGTATAGCGAAGATAACAAGCTACCTATTAAGCACATAAATAAGAACACCCTACGGACATACAAAGCCTAAGGGCAGGCTTTTTCGGAGGGGGGGGTAATGTTACGGCGCTAGTGGAAAACGGTACTGGCAAATTGCCGCAACTTGCCGCAAGTTGCCATCACGTGACCAGATGATTGTATATAGCTTCAAGCGGTGCTTCTGTTCTTCCCCTTTCCTTTCTCTAGCTTTAGATCCTCGTTTATAGACAATCCAATTATACAGGCTTGCGCGACCCTCTTGCTGTACTCGTGCCTCGATTAACCGAGTCGCTAACAGCGTACGCTTTTATCTAAATTATTACCACTAAAGGCTTATACTAACTCTACTAGTTTAGCTAGTTACCTAGCTAATTTAGGGAGCTTTAAAACTAACCAGCTGGAAGCTAATTAAAGCTCTAAACCAGTTGCGATTTTAAAGCTTTTTTAACTAACTAGCTAATAAGCAAACCATACTGGTTATAGCACTGGCCTAAAGCAACCCTAATTTTATTTATATGTTTTCTTAAGCTCTTTATCATCAGCTATACCCGATTTTGCACCTATAGAAGTAATCGATAGGAAAAGGAGCCAACGTTATTAATAAATTAGAGGCATCTTTGTCTCTCTTAAGATTTAGCTCTTTAAACTACCTACTATATAGTAAACTGCACCGTCACAGCGTGGAATAATAAGTATTTATATATTAAATTATCTAAAGTAGCTGTTATAGAAAAGCTTCTAAAAAGCCTTTTTAAAGCGCACCTTTATCTAAAGGACTAAAGAGTTAACTATAAGTCTTAAAGCGCCTATATCTACTAACTCCTTTATCTTTATATATATAAGTTCTCGTTTATAACATATAACGTGTAAGGGATATTATTGCAGGTCACTTTGGGTTGCCCTTAGGACAACCCCCGGACACCCCTTGGATAGCCATCGGTCACATGCCGGAGGCACGTGCCTATAGTATATAGTCTCCACGATCCTTAAGGCCTTACCTTCTTAAGGATTCGTCTCTCTTACCAATCTATCTTATTCTATAATCGTGTCCTTATAGCCCCCTGTCTATAAGTTCCTTTTACATTTGAATCCTTTCTACTCTTTTTAGAAGGGCAGCTGGCTTTAAGAACCAGATTGTTTATATTTTTGTTTACACCTACTATTCTCCCTTAAAAATCTCGCGATAACCTAAATAGAAACTCCACGAATACCTTATAGAAAGCCGTCGCGCTAAGGCAGGAAGGTCCCTCTAACAGCAAGAGATTGCGACAATACAAACCTCTAGGCAAGACGGCTGAATGAGCCCTAATACCTAGATGCGCTAGGAGCTCGAAGACTTTTGTATACCTACGGTTACCAACAACGCGGAGGAAAACGTAGACACCCTCTATAACGGTTGCAACGCTGCCGGAAAGCAACTGGAACCCCTCTGGCCCTACCCAGGCTAATCGGAAGATTAAGCGCCAGAAGCAACTCCAAGATCTTCCCCTAAGCTAGAAATGCCAGAGGAATATACTAATATATCTAATTAGGGATCCAACCGGAACCCTCCCAAAAGACCATCGGCCTATAATTGGCATAGTAGTGGCGTATAAACTACTTACAAGCCAAGCAGGCCTACTTCTTTTGGTAACCTAACCTAAATACTAACTTAAAACCCAAGCCTTGTTAGGAAGCCTATACCAGTTACTAGTACTAACACTACTTCTATAGCTGGAGCTTTCTTAGGCCCGAGTTTAGAAAGTTAAGAGCCCTATACCAATATCCTTTAAAATGGATATTGGGAAGCTGTTATAAAGCTCTTAGAAGCCATGCGGGAGAAGGCTACTAGTAAATATATTAGAACCCTCTAAAAGCAAATCTAGATCTAGCAGGGATTAATCTAGGTTAGATAAACTCTTTTATAACCTAGCTAAGGCTAAGGGCTTCTTAGGGGCTACCTAGTATCTACCTAAGGAAATATAGAAGACTTGGAGAGTTATCTACGCTATAAATAGAAAAAGGATATAGACTAATTAGCTAAGGCCTCTAACAGCCTAGAACTCTATTATAGACCTAACGCCTAACAGCTGGATGATTAGGTTTATAAGGTAGACAACTTCTTTAAGATGCTAATGATACAAGATAATACCAAAGAGCGTATATACTGGATTATTAGTAAGATTAAAGACCGATCGCTAAACTAGATTATACTTAATCAGCTTAATAAAGAGCAAATTACCTTATAGCCACAGCTGCAAACCTTCTTAAAGAAGTGGACTTAAGATCCGCACATTATATAATACAATTATACAGAACTATTCTGGAATAGGATATAGCTTGACCGCCACAATTTCCACCAGTTTATAAACTTTATGGAAACTCGTGCTTAACTAATAAATCTAGAGCCCTTTAAAAACGAGGACGGTAGCATCTATAAGAAAAAGAAGATTAAATTTATCTAGGCTAGAATCAAGCCAGCAATTTATAACAAAATAAAGCGCGTAGGAGCCCTACCGCGGATCACCGCATATACGGATTTTAAACAAGCAGTTCTAAACGCTAAGGATATGGTAAGAAACCAGACCTCTTCCGGTAGAAAGCTAGGGGGTTACTAGAAGCGCGGGCACTCTAGTAGCAATATAGGGCAGACCCAAACTTTAAAGAAGCCGTTCTTAAAGAGAAATTCAGAAGGGTTAAAGTTAGGGACCTTAAGTAATAGGAAAGACTCTTGGGGCCAACCTAACACCTATCTGGCACCCTTATGGGAACACTCTAAAAGGTTAAAAGAAAACTTCTCCAGAGGTAAACCCAATTAGAAAAACAAGCAGGGTAATAACCACACTAATAATCCAAAAAAAGAAAAGCCCTAGTCGCGGACCTCTCCCAGCTATAACTAGGGCAAGATATAAAAGGAGAGACTCTCCGTATTGCTGTTAAGCTAGAAATGGTACTCCCTATAGGCGAGGTACATTAGTTCCAAGCACTATATAATAGCGGCGCCGAAATCAATCTCATATAATACAATTTGGTAAAAGAGCATAAGCTCATCCCGTCGCTAAGGTAGCGGAAACCTATTATAGGGTTCCTAGATAAGCATTGGATTAAACTACACAGTGCCCATAAGCTTATAGTGTTAGTGGCCAATATATACAACCACACTAAGGTGGTTGGCCCGCAACCCTTCTAGGCGGCTAACTTTAAAGGCTATAACCTTATTTTTAGATACCCTTAGCTTGCGGAAGTAGACCCTAAGATACGCTTTAAGACAGGAGCCTTTAAATAGTGAAACGATAAAGAATTAAAAGGGTGTATATTACTAGCAAGCTTAAAAGACATTCTAGAAGATATAGCTTTAGGTGAAATAGTATACACTCTACACCTAAAGGAGTATTAGATTGAACCCCTATTCTATAGCAAGATGGGTATAGAGCCTAGCATAGGTAATAACCCCTCTATAACAGAGACCCTACGGGGAGCTGCCAGACAGGTTGTGGAGATACTATAGAGAGGCGGCGATCTTGAAGATTTTACAAGATACTTTTACTGCCATGGGTTACTCTGGCTCAAGCAATATGCAGAGAATATACTACGGTACCTTAAACGCTGCGTTAAAGAGTTCCCTACCCTCCACTAGCTACTGCATAAAACGGTTTAACGTACGGTAGCAACTATGTACGAACAACCACTACAGCGCGCGACGCTACCTATAAGTGTCCTAAGGGAGCTCTAGGACCTACCTAATAACAATATAGAGGACGAACGCGACCCCAATCTATTAAATATTCTATTAGGCCTAAGGGACTTACTAAGGGTATTCTTAGGTAGGCGAGCCAAAATTATAGCGCAGAACTTAGAATACGATCATATAATTAATCTAAAAGAGAGTAAATAACCCCTAAACCTTCCTATTTACAACCTCTCTCGCAAAGAGCTTAAGATCCTATAGGAATACCTTAATAGTGTATAGGAAAAGGGATAGATCCAGCCCAGTAAGTCACTAGCAGGCGCACTAATTCTCTTTATCCTAAAACCGGATAGAACTATAAGGCTATATATAGACTATTATAGTCTTAATAAAGTTATAATTAAGAACCGTTACCTACTACCACTAGTTAGTAAAATGCTGGATTAACTATCTAGGGCGAAGATCTTTACAAAGCTAGATCTATAAGACGCCTATTATAGGCTCCGTATTAAAGAAGGGGATAAGTAAAAGACCGCTTTTAAGACCCAATACAGCCACTTTAAGTATATAGTGATGCCTTTTAGGCTAGCTAATACGCCTGCGATATTCTAATTATATATTTACAGAGCCTTAGGGGGACTAGTTAACCACATATATATTATCTATTTAGATAACATCCTAATCTACTTAGAAGATAAAAATTAGTATAAGCAACATATCCGCCAAGTACTGGAACGTTTAAATAATTGGGGCCTCTACGCTAAGGTGTTAAAGTGTACCTTTAATACTAAGTAGGTCAAGTTCCTGGGTTATATTATAACGCCTATAGGCGTAGTTATGGACCTAGTACAGGTACAAACAATTTAAGAGTAGCCGGAGCCAGAGAGCTACTAGGATATTTAAGTGTTCCTAGGCTTTGCCAATTTTTATAGGCGCTTTATCTATAACTACTTAGACGTCGCCCAACACCTATTTAACTATATTACGGAAGCTTCTTAAGACCTAGCCCAAGAAGCAAAAAGCTTAAAGGCAGAAAGAAAGAAAACCAAGAAGGGACCAACTAAATAGTATAAACCATGGTTATGGCCCGGAAAGGTTTAGGATACCTTCTAGGAACTACAAGCAAAGTTTATAAAAGCTCTATTGCTACAGCATTTTAACCCAGATTAGCCATTAATAATAATTACTAATATATTAAATTTCGCCCTTACTGGTATCCTACTATAACCTAATAAGGATCTGGACGCTACCCAGCTCTACTAGAGACCAGTAGTATTCTATAACAGAAAATTCCAGGGGCCTAAAGTCAGGTATTATACCCATAATAAGAAACTGCTAGCTATAGTCAACTACTTTAAACAATGGCGATATTACCTTAAGCACGCAAGCCATACCACTCGTGTACTCTCAGATCATCACAATCTACACTACTTTATAACTATAAAGGAGCTTATACCTTAACAAGCCAGATAGGCAGAGGAGCTCACGCGATTTAATTTTAAGATTAAATATAAACTAGGGGAGAACAACCCTACTAATAGACCGTCACAACGGCCAGACTATACCAAAGGCTTTAAAACGGGAGAAGGAAAATAGATAATAGATATCTTACTCCCTATATTACAGAATAAGCTCTGGGTGTGGGATGCTTAAGTACCTATAGCTCCATATACTAAGTCTCAGGTGGTATAAACCCTGTTGGCTTCTACTAACGTTCCGGCTAGTACCCGGTTCGTGGCCAATAAGGGTCCGAATATACCTAAACAGGACGTCCCTAACACAACTTTAGAACCTGGCAATACACCACCTCTAATTACTAAGCTATCCCCTTAAGCCAAAAGCGAAGCTATAGAGCAATTGGAACTCAGAGCCCTACAATAACCAAAGGACTTTAATCTTATAGCGGCCTTCCTAACGCACGCGTATTAAAGAGTTGCAAGATCTATAGTACCATTAAGTCTTGTACTTAGAGCAGTATAAGACAAAATAGCTTTTACCTAGGAACTATCTAAAAGGTTAACGGATCTCATCTATAAGGTATAATGGAGGGACGCTTCCTATGCCATCTTTAATGCGGAAGTAGACTGGAAATATAATAGAAAGGAAGCTATAAGGCACTAAAATTAGGAACTAGACCCAATGGGCCTACTATATAGAAATAGTAAGGTTTGGGTGCTATATAAAGCAAATCTATAACAGAAGATCCTTATAAGGAATCACGACGATCCTCTAGGCGGCCACTATGGTCAAGCTAAAATAGTGAAATTACTTTAGCGCAAATACTATTGGCTAAAGCTTAAGTAGGAAGCAAAGGAGTATATCAGCTATTGCAAGAAGTGTCAAGTATACAAGATCCGTAGGTATAAGCTATAGGGTCTACTTAAATCAGTTCCCCCCGCCAGTAAGCTATGGCGACATTACACTATAGACTTTATTACGGATCTCCCGCTATCCAAAGATAGCTAAGGACGAACATACAATTCGGTCTTTGTACTTATTAATAGGTTTTCAAAGTACGTCCAATACCTTCCCATTAATAAGACAATTAATATACAAGCGCTTACTAGCCTAATTAAGGAGAAATGCTTTCTTAAAGTAGACCAGCCACACTCTATTATTATTAACAGGGGCAGTGTCTTTATAAGCTAGTACTAGTCGGATCTATGCTTTTATTTAAAGATAGACTACTGTTATAGTACAGCTTTCTATTTACAAACAGATAGGCAAACAGAACGTCAGAACTAGGAACTGGAGTCTTACCTATAAATATATTTAAACTACCAGTAAGACAACTAGTGCGAGCTACTTCCGTATATAGAGTACGCTTATAATTTAAAGCAATATATATTATATAAGTATACACCAATCCAGATTGCCTATAGCGTCTAACTATCTAGGTTTAATGGTGTACCTAGCAATCACTAGCTAAGGCCGTATGATTAATTATAGGATCCCACTAGGAAGTCAAAGGACATCTACTAAAGAGTATAAGGATACCTCCAGGAATAGGAGGAGTAATGGAAGCATATAAAGTAGAGCCTATAAGATGCCCAAAAGTAGCAGAGACTCTGGTATAACCGCAAATACCAAAACAAGCATTTCAGAGTAGGCGATAAGGTTTTATTATGTTTAACAAATATTAAGACCCGTTAACTATTAAAGAAGCTTAATGCAAGATACCTAGGTCCCTTCCAAGTCAAGGAACAAATTAGCAAGCTAGCCTACTATCTCCAGCTACCCCTATCTATGGCCTATATACATCCAGTGTTTTATATAAACCTACTGGAGCCATAGCATAGACCACTACTAGAAAAGAACTTCCGTTTAGGCCCAATTAAACACCCTAAGGTAATGGGCAAGCGGTACAAGGTTAAAGCTATACTATGCCATAAGTCTGTTAAGAACAAGCTTTAATATAAAGTCAAATAGCTAGGCTGGCCCGCTAAGGACTCTATATAGGAACCAGAGGATCACCTTAAATATTGCAAAGATATTCTAAAAGAATATCAGGACCAAGATCCATAATCTATAAATTATAGAAAGCGCTCTAATACTACAGTGTTATCGCGACCTATAAAGAAAGCTTGTGGTAGACCGCAAAAGGCCCCAAAGAGTAAATAGGTCAAATCGGATATAGAACGGATAGGCTCCAGAAACCATAAGAATTAGGGCTACGGCCTAAGGCAAAACAGGTCCTTAGCCTTTTCACATATATAGCATAGAGTTAATAGGGCATTTTGCTAGAATTACATTCCCATTTATTAATTTATATTAGGAACATTATTCCTAGGGCTCCTAAGCCCTTCCTAAAAGCCCTTTAAGGCCTTCCTAAGTACCTAATTAAGGTTCTTAATTGCTACTATATACAAGAATAAATCCCAAATGCCTAATCTAAAAAGCTATTATGCCTCATCCTTAGGAGCAGGATTAGTATCCATCGAGCCACTAAGTAATAGCTAACAAGAATGGGATCCAGACCCCTTAATAGGGGTACGAGTAGGCATAAAAACAGGGATAGAACAATAAGGTATAGCTAGGGCAGAGATCCTTAAACGCTTAATACCAATATTAGGTCCAAACCAATACCAACAAAGCTCTTACGGCGTCAGCTTATAGTTAATAAAGATACGCTCAAGCCCAGAATAAATAGAGACGTTGGCTAGCTAGTATAGTCTAGAACCACCAAGACCTTACTATAGCAACTATTAGTTACCTATCCGTTAGGTACCCAAAGGGTAACCTACCTAATACCGCATCATATTATGCTCTTTCAAAACTTAACGCGCATGCGCGAACTCCTTCTTATAGTAGACAGCAACCTTTTTTTCATTACCCCTATCCCTTACCCTATCCTTAGTGTACTAACCTTGCTCTCGCATAAGGCGTTGCTAGCTGGCTTGCTGGGAATTATAAGCAGTATAGATAGCTATAGCATAGTCTTAAATTTGACCAAGTCGTTTAGCGTTTGCGCTAGAATAAGAAAGAGCCCGGGCAATATAGTAGTTAAGGACATTAAAGGAACGTCGCCACTTAGGCCCAGGCTATTAAAGCTTAAAGTCAGCAATGGAAATCTATTAAGAATAGAAAAACTCACCTTAACACAACTACCGCTCTTAGTACGCATGCATTAATCACAAAGACTAAAGGTATTAGATCTAATATAGTGCGTCTTATTATAAGCCTCTAAAATCCTCTCATCAGACTTCTAGTCTTTTAAAAACGTATAGGCAAAATCATTTAGGTAGGACCAGCACCAGTTACAGGTTAGTAGAGGTTAAGGTTCCATATATAGCAGCAGGGCCAGAATACGCTAAGGAATTAGCTTAAAAGAGTAGTCAGTAAGAGAACAAAGAGGCATACTAAAATAATAATAGAAAAGAAGAAAATCTTAATAATATATTAAAGATACGTCTAAAATTGGACGAAGGTTGATAATAGGAAGTAAGGTATTAAGGAAAAGGAACAGCTTAATAAGCAAGGTATCCTTATACTTCACCATCCAATACCCTTCCGGTAAATAGCCGCAACCTTACCAATATAACTCCGTTACAATAGCGTTATTTAGAAGGAAGGAAACACGCGTATAAATTATTTAACTATCACTTCCTTATAAAAACTGATCACGCGGCCAGGGAAGGCAATTAAGACGTTAATTAAAGATACATATAGGTTAAATTATACCTAAACGATACTATAATATTAAAAGAACAACGTTACAAACGTTCTCAACAGTCGTATAATAGCTATAGGCGCTATTGCAAAGTATCTCCTATTTACTAGGCAGTAAAGCTACGCCAATTATATAGTATAGGACCACTAGATTTGAAACCATATACACCAAATCTTAAGAGATAAGTCTCTTTAATTAACTAATTAATTACCTAACTATATATAGCAGCCCAAGGGCAAATGCGGGAGCAATGCGTTAGTGACGTAGGGGATCAAGAGAAAGGATTATAGATCATATCTTAACAGTTAAAGACAATGGTGAGCTAAGGCCCTATACGTTAAATCCTATACTAAAAGGTTCTATGGAACTACATCAGGAACACCAAATTGCCTATAATACTTGCGATTAATTGCAGACCGGCATAAAGGCTTGGAAGTAGAGTTGTATAAAAATCCTTAGGTTAGCCTAGGTAGTCACCAGTATGCTTCCAGCAGGCTTCTAATAGGTCTCCTGGCAATCCTTATATCTTTTCTCTAGTTATGTTTTTCCTTATTAAGGTTTTCAGGAGTTTAAAGCAGGGGTTAGATAAGATAGATAATATACAGCGGTATGCCAATATCTCTCCGAACCCCTTCTAGGACGAGCCCTTATAATCTCCCTTTACTACAAGGTAATGGCGATCGGGGGCCGACCACAAAAAAGGAGGGGGCAATATAAGGGATATTATTGCAGGTCACCTCGGGTTGCCCTTAGGACAACCCCCGGACACCCCTTAGATGGCCGTTGGTCACGTACCAGAGGCACGTGCCCGTAGTATATAGTCTCCACGATCCTTAAGGCCTTACCTCCTTAAGGATTTGTCTCTCTTACCAATCTATCTTATTCCACAATCGTGTCCTTATAGCCCCCTATCTACAAGTTCCCCTCACATAACGCCAGCTTTTTTCTTCTTTAAAACCTTACTAATTTATATCTAAATACCAATTTAGATTTTTACTACGCTAAGTACTAGCGTGGGTTTCAATAAGCGAATATCCCACTAATAAAATATCGGCAAATGCCAATATTTGCAGCGCCAATATTAAATATTGGCAATAGTTTAGACCAAATTATTATAATAGAAGTATACTTATTCTAAAAATAAAGATTATATAAATTATTGGCATAGATTGGCAGTTTTTATAATAGTATTTTAATTTCTTGCCTACACAAAGCTCTACGCAAAGCTCTATGTACGAAGGCTCTACGCGAAGCTTTACAGAGGCTCTGCACAAAGCTCTGCACGGAGCTCTACACAAAGCTCTGCACGAAGCTCTGCATAAAGCTTTACACGAAGCTCTGCTTACGGAGGCTCTACACGACGGCTTTACGTACGACAGTTCTGCGTACAACAGTTCTGCGTATGACGGCTCTACTACAGAGGCTCTATATAATGCTTTATATAGATCTTCGTGTAAAGCTTCGTGCGGAGCCTTTATACACAGAGCTTCGTGCAGGGCTTCGTATAGAGCTTTATACAGAGCCTCCGCAGAGCTTCCCGCAGAGCCTCCGTATATAGAGCTTCGTGTAGAGCTTCGTACAAAGCTTCGTACAGAGCTTCGTGCAGAGCTTCGTGCAGAGCTTCGTGTAGATCTTTATATAGAGCTTTATATAGAGTCTCTGTACGTAGGGCTTCGCGATTATAGGGCTTTTATACACGGAGTCTCTATATAGTATAATAGCGTTTAATTAAAAATATATAACTACCTAGCTAATAAATATAAATTTTAAGTATTAAATTTATTTTATTATACTTTTAAATAGAGGTTTTATCTAGCTTTAGATAGCTATACAGCTTCCCTTTTATATATATATCTATATAGACCCACTATATAGACCCTAATAGGAGCTATAACAGCGTAATTAAATATCTTATCTTATCTTATACTTTTAAATAATATATTATTTAATTATTTATAAAAGCTTATTAATATTTTAGATATAAATATTTATTTATTTAATAAATGGGTATATTATTATTATTATTTATTACTTAACGTCTAGTTTAGATCCCTGTTAGGCCTATACATATTGCTCCTTATATATATATATATATATATATAAGAAGAAAACTCTATTTAAGAAAACCCTATAATCCGTCTCCCCGCCTTTTAGAACTCGCCTATAAGTCGCCTACAAGTTACCTATAGTGCTCTACTACCTTACTTTTAATCTTTTTAGGAACTACTACTGCCGTAACAAGCCTACGGACGCGTTAGTATTATATACTTTTAAGTTAATTAATTAAATTATATAGTAACTTATAAAGTAGTATATAAACTAATTTAGCTACTACTACCTCTACTTATTACCTATAAGCTGCCTCTATTAGTATACCTATACCTACGCCTATAAAGCTATATTTTATATATAGTAGGCAGTAATTACTTATTAGTTTTTAAGTAGAAACTTAATATTATATAGCTCTACCCTTTAATAAACTTATAGATATTATTAAAAGTAAGGCTTATATAATTATATAGCTTTAATAGAGGCAGATTAAAAGCTATAGTAGATATAGGGAAAAATAACTATAATATACTACTCTTAACACAAAAAGGTCTTAAGGCAGTTACCTAGTAGCTTATTAGCCAAAATATACTAGGCCAGTTCCGGGTTGCAAAGGAAATAGTAATAGAAGGCAAAGAGGCAAGTAGTAGGCGCCCCCTAATAACTCTACGGTAGTAGAGTAAAATTTATAATACTAGCGCGTCTATAGGCTTATTACGGCAGCAGTAGTTCCTAAGGAGGTTAAAAAGCAAGGTAGTAGAGCACCATAGGTAACTTATAGGCGCTAAGTACACGAGTTCTAAAAGGTAGGGAGATAGATTACAAGGTTTTCTTAAATGGAGTTTTCTCCCTATATATATATAAAGAGTAGTCCGCGTAGGCCTAATAGGGATCTAAATTAGACGTTAAGCAATAAATAATTATTATTAGATATAGGGAAAATAGAGTAAATATAAGGTGTTAATTTAGATATAGGTGTACAACTAGCAGGGCCAAAATTTGAAGGGGTGCCAAGAGGATCTGCAAATATTACAAATATCGCCAATACTTGCCAATACTCGCCAATATTGATTAGTAACAATATTGATCAATATTATTGGCAGTATTGATATTGAAAACCACGCTGCTAAGTACGCGTATTATAGGTTAGAAGTAGTGTATTTTAGTATTAGGAAGTCTAATCTATCTTTAACGGTATAGGTAGGTAGGCTAAAGAGATTTTATAGGTAACTGTATTTAGTATATCTAAGAGTTAGCGTCGCTACTAAGAGGTTAATAACGTAAGTAATTAGCGAGCTTAGCTATAAGACTATAGCTAGCTAGTAGCTCTCTACCTTAGTAATAAGATTTAGTAGTAAATTAAAGCTTTTAGTAGAGCTCTGTATAGAGCTTTAGTATAGAGATTTAGTATAGAGCTTTAATATAGAGCTTTAATAGAGCTCTAGTAAAGCTTTATATAAAGTCTTAGTAGAGCTCTATATAGAGCTTTAAGGAAGCTTTATAAAGTCTCTTTAGTAAAGCTCTTAAAAGAACTTTTAGTAGAACTCTATATAGAGCCTTTAATAAAGCTTTAGTAGTTAAAAAAATTAATTATAAAGTCTAGCTTTAAGTTGGAATTATTATAGATTAGTAAACTTTTAGTTAAATATAGTATGGGCTGAAACTAAGTTAGAGCTCTACTAAAGGCTTTACTAGCTATACTACTTACCTAAGTAGGACAGCTAGCTAATAGCGTAATAGTTAGCTAATAGCGAGCGATCTAATTAACGCAGTTAGTTAGCTATAAAGGCCGAAGCTCGTAGCTAGCCGGGTATTGGACACACCGATTACCTTTTGGTCCTTAGTCCTCTAACATAATATAGCTTTTTTTATTGAGTTGACGGTTTAGAGATTCGCGCTCTAGCTTGCTTAGGAGAGAGGCGATAGTTTAAGTGTTTTGGGTGCTGATGAAATATTTAAGCAATCGATATTACTATGATAAGGCCTAGAGAATCATCTTAGATATATCTTAGATATTGCTGGTAATAGTAAGATTGCAGCGAGCCTTAAGAAAATCGACCCCTGTTAGAGACTATCGCTGCCGCCTTCGCCGACGAGACGGTAATGTCTTCTGCGTCCAAATTCTCACTATCCGGTATTATTTAAGGATCGCCATAATGCATGGATATCGGTTAGCTTACGGGGGTGCCAACACCTATGCCTTATTATACCGATGCCTCTAGCTCGATAGAGTTCAGAATTCTCTTCGCAGTAAATCTTCTACTTGGATAGAAATGTAGACTGTCAGTGTCTAACAGCCAGCTAGCTACGAGCTTCAACCTTTATAGCTAACTAACTATATTAATTAGATCGCTTACTATCCGCTAACCAGTACACTATTAGCTAGCTATTTTATTTAGGTAAATAGTATAACTAGTAAAGCCTTTAGTAGAGCTCTAACTTAGTTTTAGCGCGTATTATATTTAATTAAAAGTTTACTAATTTATAATAATTCTAACTTAAAGCTAGACTCTATAATTAATTTCTCTAGCTATTAAAGCTTTATTAGAGGCTCTATATAGAGCTCTACTAAAAGTTCTACTAAGAGCTTTACTAAAGAGACTTTATAAAGCTCCCTTAAAGCTCTACTAAAGCTCTCTTAAAGCTCTACTAAAGCTCTATACTAAAGCTCTATACCAAATCTCTATATTAAAGCTCTATATAGAGCTTTACTAAAAGCTTTAACTTACTACAAAATCTTACTACTAAGGCAGCGAGCTGCTAGCTAGCTGCGGTTTTACAGCTAAGCTCGCTAACTGCTTACGTTATCAGCCTCTTGGCAGCGAGGCTGACTCTTGGACATACTAAAGATGACTAGATATATAACTAACACTTCTTTATAAATTATATATATCAAATGCAATTATAGCCTTGGCAGAGATAGAAAGACTGAAGCTGAGTTGATGGTCGTCTCACTGGTATTTCGTTACTGCAATAGCCTCGCGTGTTAGCTGCTAATACGAAGTTGGTATGTCGTTCCATTAACACATCTACCGTATGGACTATCCCTAAGATTAATAACTTTGCTAGCAAGTTTGAAAGGCCTAGGCATCATGACCAAACGTACAAGGACGAGGTCCTGGATGTTCTGGCATACTGCGGGAAAGGTTGGAATAAGGCAGATCCTGGTTCCGACTTCGAGAGGATGGAGAGTGGTTAACCAAATGAATCAATCTTGAATGCTTACGAAATAGCCACTAGATTTGCACCCAGATGGAATATTTTAACATTGGTAGTCCTCAAGTACTTCTATACACTTTTTGTCTAATGCCTCGTCATAAACATGTTGCATGCCACATGACATATACTTTGATAGACCACAAATCAAACTTGAAATAGTTAGCAAGCAGCTAAAATAAGTTAGGGGCAATTGACTCACATCGCAAATCCCACCCAATCTGCGGCCCAAGCTTCGGTAGCTCGTCTGCCACACTCTGCACGTCCTTATCACCACGTCCACTTAGACAAATTACAATATCCTGATCCTTGCGCATCGTCTTAGCTAACTCCAGAGCTCCGTAAACAGCATGCGCGGACTCAAGCGCGGGAATAATGCCCTCGAGCTGAGAGATTAGGCGGAAGCCGATGAATGCTTCGGCATCGGTGGCGGCGATGAACTTGGCACGCCGTGTATCTTTCCAAGATGAGAGCTCGGGGCCTACACCGGGGTAATCAAGGCCAGCAGAGACAGAGTGGGTGTCGCTGATCTGACCATGCTTGTCTTGTAGGACGTAGGTTCGAACGCCATGGAGAACACCTTTGCTGCCACCTGTTAGGGTAGCGCTATGGCGGTTGGTATCGAGGCCGTCTCCGCCTGCTTCGACGCCGAGAAGCTTCACGTTTGGGTCATTGGCGAATGGGTAGAACATGCCCACCGCATTGCTGCCACCACCAACGCATGCTACCACAGCGTCAGGAAGCTTGCCTTTCTTTGCTTGCATTTGCTCCTTGGTCTCATTACCAATAACGGATTGGAAAGTGCGCACAATTGTCGGGAAAGGATGTGGTCCAATCGCTGACCCAATAATGTAGTGAGTAGTTGATAAGTTGACAACCCAAGCTCGCAATGCTTCATTAACTGCGTCACGAAGAGTCTGTGAGCCAGCTTCAACTGAAATGACCTGAGCACCAAGGAGTTTTATGCGGAAGACGTTGAGTGCTTGTCGCCTAACATCTTCAGCTCCCATGTAGATCGTGCATTTCATGCCAAACTTAGCACACACGGTAGCTGTTGCTACGCCGTGTTGGCCTGCTCCGGTTTCTGCGATTATTTCAGTCTTTCCTAGCCTTCGAGCTAGAAGAATCTGCCCAAGGGCGTTATTTATTTTGTGACTTCCTGTGTGGTTTAAATCCTCTCTCTTAAGCCAAATAGTTGCGCCGCCAGCGTGCTCAGTTAAACGCTCGGCAACATGCAATTGGCCAGGACGTCCCATGTACGGATAGTAAGATCTATATTCTTCCCAGAATTTGGGATCATTCTTCGCTTGGTTGAAGCCAGCTTCAAGCTCAGCCAGACAATCCATAAGTGATTCTGGGACGTATTGGCCTCCGAACTCTCCAAATCGGGAGGGTATAGCTGATTGGTCTGCTGAGTCGTTTGTATTTAGTGTGTCGATCTGATCGGCGAGCCCTGGTCCATCCATATCGGCGTCTATAATCGCTTTGCCGACGGACACACCGTTTGGCTCTTTCGCTTCCGCGAGCGCCTCTACAATGCCAGCCTCCCTAGTTAACCCATTTTGACTTGGATGGCGGCCGGTGATACTACTGCAATATTCTCCCACTGCCTTTGCACCTTCACCAGCTCTGGCCCGGCCTAGAACGGTGACAATCTGGCTTCCGATAACAACACCCTCGGCAATTTTTCCAACACTCAAAAAGTGGTCTCGGGTGCTGACTCCAAAACCAACAGCAGCAGGAATATTTCCAGAATATGTATGAACTCTTTCTAGCAGCTGTGGTAGAGCAGCATTCAAAGTTCCCGTGGCACCGGTAACACCCATCCTAGACACAACATATATGAATGAATCCGCGATCTTGCAGAGTATTTTCATTCGAGATTCTGAGGTTGCGGGAGCGATAAGAGGAACATAGGACAATCTGAAAGATTCAGTGTTGTATTAGTATCGTAGTCTTTTAAGGCAGGAATGTAAGACTGACCCAGCTTTTGTGCAATAGTTCCGGAACCGCACAGCTTCCTCCGGTGGCAGATCAACGATGATGAAACCATTGACTCCTGCCTCTCGCGCATCTTTAAGCATCCGCTCCTCTCCATAACTGAGGAGAGGGTTGTAGTAGCCCATCAACAGCACCGGAGCTCGTAAGCCCCGTTTCCTTGCGTCCCGCACCATTTGTAGACATGATTCGGTCGTGACGCCGTTTTTGAGAGCTTGCTAGAGGTGTATGTTGTTAGAGTCATTGGTCTTTTCTACTACGTGGGACCGGTAATGGATGAGTCGACATACAGTGTTTGACCTTTGAATCGTTGGTCCGTCTGCGATTGGGTCTGTGAATGGCATACCCAGCTCTATTAGGTCTGTAAATCGAATAAATAAGCTGGAGAACTACTCTGGAGCTCAATAATGCATCTATTTGGGGGAGAGCTTACCGGCGCCACCTGTCTCCATTCCAAGCAAAATATCTGGTGTCTCCTCAGGAGTCGGGTAGCCTGCGGTAACATAGGTAACCAAGGCGGACTACACATAGTTAGTCATCTGTATCTATGCGTTGAAGACTCTGGAGACATGCCCTCTGCTCTTGCTTGCATTGTGCAAATGTCCGTTTGATTGCTTCCATGATGCGGGGTACTCTCAATTGGTCTACTGCAGTACCGTGAGTGAACAAAAAAGCAATTGGGAAAAGAGAGGAAGAAATTATATAGGAGGTAAAATAGGGTTAATAAGAGTCACAAGGGTAGTGGTGAGAACTAAGGTATGAGTCTTTGTACGCAGGATATTTATCCGCGATTATTGCGCCGTTCTCCGGAGCGCTTTTGGGGCTCACAGCTCGGCGTGGTCACGGAAAAGACTCGGCGTGGTTAGAAAGTTCAACGTGGTCAGAACTTGCAAACCAGCTTCGGGGCTCACAGCTCGGCGTGGTCACGGAAAAGACTTGGCGTGGTTAGAAAGTTTAATGTGGTCAGAACTTGCAAACTAGCTTTGTGACCATAATTAGCTTAAGACCACGCTGAGCCTACGCATATACAATGCACATGCAATTTAAATAAAATAGAAAATGTAAAGCCGTTTATCCTCAAATCATAAATATCCTAGTTTATGGCAGTGTATATGCCACGCATATGCGCTAAACAATGGCTATATAAGGTAATGGTAGTTAGTTATTAAAATATAGCCTATACACACGCGTAGCATATCCACAATAATAGTCGCACTATAACTTCTTCTCTATAATATTATAGCGTATGCCATAAGTATATACAGCACAATATAGGCATAGGTCTTGCATATACTAACAGAAAGAATAAGGTAAATTTCCATTACTAATTTAACTATCGTATATGCTATATATACGCTTACTATAAGCAATCTGATAATCGCAGACTTTAATAACCTATAGGTAGCCTCCACTGCTAACCCTTCTGCCTTCGGCTATTACTATGGTAAGTATATATAGAGCATATATATATACCATACTTATAAAGCCTTATAGGTCCAATTCCAAATCTTAATCCCAGTTAGGTAACTCCTGGTTAGTTATAGGATTGTATATACACGGTATATACTTATAATAACTATAGTGCGCGCTATAGCAGCTCTTGCTAAAGGAAGATATAAGTATATATAGAGCCATATATCCGGTGTATATGCTAACTATATATAGCCCTAACTGTTTTAGTTTAAGATAACGCGAGTATATATGGCTCTATATACTGCGTAGGCATATACTAAGCGTATACTAGACCTACTTAACACCGCCTCTATACTCTCCTCAGTTAATACTATAGTGTATATTACTTATCTATACCCTATGCGTAGCATATGCTAAGCTAAAGTTTAGGTATAATATTGCAGTTAATAGTACGCAGATGTGCAGCTATGTCTTTACCGCTTAGCTAAGTGTATATTTTATATATACGCAGCGCCTACGGCTCTATTAATATAGCTATAGTATTGCTAGCATGTCCGCAATAAGCACAGCGGTGCTTATATATACTACTATATTGTTATAGCAGCTTAGCATATACTTACTATATATAGTAACCAACCCAACTACTAATAATACATTAGTCGGAGAGCTGGTCACAGGTAAGAAATATATGCTATATATATATAGCGTATATACAAGGCTAATATATTATAATTCCCTAAAGCTGTTTGTTCTCTCTAGTAGCTAGTAAAATGTAAAATATCTATATAAGCCTAGGTATATCTATGCCTATATATTGTATATACGTCGCTAATAGTGTCTATAGTTGTGGCCCCTTAGGTTCTAGGATCTTGGAGTATATAAATGCCTATACACTCTTTATGTATATCTACCCTATACCGTGTATATACTTAGCCTAAGCTAATTAAATGTAGTACCTAGGACTAGGGGTTTACTACCTAATTTAGTAAGCAATTCCATTATAAGGTAAGAGCACTAGTGTTACTTCTATATATACGCACTATACCCTAATATATATATCTATTTATCTATATACTTATTCCCCCTAAGTTTAATTTCAGACCTAAAGGCACTTATAGGCCTAAGGGTAGCATATATAAGGAATAAGCATAGCTACTACTAGGGATACTGCCTAATTCTAAAACTAACGCTTAACTCTATATTTAGGAGACTAGGAAAGTTTAATTTAGCGTATCCCCTATATATATATTACTAAAACCACTACTTGGTTATATTGCTAGCTTATACACGTATACCCTATATATATATAAACCCCTAATGTCTTCTACTAACCATAGGTTAACACGCGCTTATGCTAGGCATATACTAATACAAGGGAAATAGTGCGTTAGCCCTACTACTCCCTCCACTAGCTTAAAGCGCAAGGTTAATATTTCACCTATATATATTTAGCATACGCTAACTATGTGCGTAGCGCGGCCTAACCCCCCTAGACAACTATAAGGAGTCCCCCTTGCCGTCTATATACCGCCAGAGCGGTAGGTTTGCTTTATATATATCCTATATATACACTACTAATATTTAGCATAGGGAGCAGAAAAATAATAGGCTGCTGTTATAGTAATAGTAAGAGCTCCGGTAAGTTTAGTTTATTCTATTATATATATTATACTTATGCTCTATATAAGCCACTTCTACCATAGATAGAACCTGCCGCTTATCCTATATTACTAGTTAAGTCCTAGTATATACTAGGCCTACACACTGCATACACAATATACAATATGCATGGTTAGAGTTTAGGCGAAGTTTAGTAAATAGATAGGCTAGGTATATACCTAATATAGAGCGCGGGGCTATAGGCCTATATTAATTAATTTTTTATTTATGGTAATAGAACTCTATAACACTTACTCTGCGTATACCATATATATACGCCCTATATGCTAATATTATACTCCTACACCCACTTTTTAAGCTCTGCTAGCTCCTTTGCTTTATTATATACATCTTTAGCCTATTTTAATTTATTAATTTGTTGCTTTATATTTTCTATATAGAGTGTATATACCTCCTTCTTTATCTCCTCTATAGATAGGTTAGACCTATGCCTTTTACCTATAGTCTAGGGCATTTAATTTTAAGATAGTAGGGGCAATATCTACGCTGCATATACTATGGATATGCGCGATATATCTAATACTAATATAATATTATTATCTGCTCTACTTATCTACGACATAGTCTGCCCACTAAATATAGTAGGTAATTCTATATTAGGTATATACTATAGATTAGGCTTAGGGGTGTTAAATAGGTT
>Ga0307507_10003307_pt1 | contig 31607 bp, 34 predicted proteins | sample 7_EM_MG_FD_207223 | JGI IMG/M metagenome (GOLD analysis project Ga0307507, IMG submission 207223) | Populus trichocarpa ectomycorrhiza microbial communities from riparian zone in the Pacific Northwest, United States - 7_EM | ecosystem: Host-associated > Plants > Roots > Unclassified | place... | reverse complement strand
CATACATTTAAAAGGCGGTGTGTCGTGCTAAGGCTTACCTAGGCGTGATAGTTACAACCTAGGTAAAGTTTTGATGTTCAAAACGGTCATAACCCAGGGTGCGGTCAAAACCCCGTTACCTACGTTACCACAATGTAGTGTAGATCCGGATTTTTCACCTTAAATATTAGACGAGTAACAATTTAATTTGCAGTTGGGCACCGCAACCAACGCAAAATATTGCGCCTTTTCCATCCTTTAAGCTCCACGATTCCACCCAGAATCAACAACCTCTAGCCTAAAGGCCATAAACCCACCTTCTAAGCACCTGAACGCCTATCAAACCAGTATATGCATGATAAAAATAGGTCATAAATCCATAACACTGTAATCCTACCGTATCCCCAGCCCTCCAAACGCCCTATCCAGCTCTTCGCCCGCTCTATCTCCTCCACTTTGACCCGCCCCCTCGACCCCCTCCATCTTCTCCCCAAGTCCAAATCCATTCATTCCACCATTGCCTCCAGGACCAATCTGGCCTGCACCAAAACCGCCAATTCTCGCTCCAGGCCCTCCCTCTTGTCCCACAGCCCCTGCCTTCCGCTCCGGCACTAGCAGTCTAACATTCTCATCCAACCATCCGGGCGCAACCCTCCGCTTCTCCGCCAATTCCGCCTCCCGCCTCCGCTCCTCCCATTCTTCCACCTTCCTCTTGGCCTCTTGCTCCATACCCAGCAGATGTGCCTGTAGCGCGCGACATGACGCTATGATATCATCTGGATGTGCGACATGGCCGGACGAAGAGATGACGTAGGCGGATTTCGCCTGCGTTGCTTGAGGCTGGCTTTGAGGCTGGGAGGGGTCGGTGGTGTTGGTATTAGCGGGGGCAGGGTCCACGGCGGAAGGCGGGAGGGTCGACGGGAGCTGTTTATACGTATAAGGGAGGGTGGTGGCGGTTGGGAGGGAAAGGAAAGGCGAGACGGTCAGCGGGAGTTGGGCGAGGAGGTGGTGCGGGTCTGAGAGCACTGTTAGTATTTGGTTGGTTCGGGGCGAGTCATGGGCGTGGCGGAAGAGGGTGTGGGGGAAATTGGAGGCGCATACGTTCATCGTGCATTCTTGCTAAACTTTAATGTTTTTGTAGGAGTTGGATATATTTCTGTTGGAGGGTTCTTAGTGTTGGAGCTTTAACAACCTGCTTGCGTAATGGTGTTCACCGAAATCGGCAAACCTGGCTTTCCACACAGCCAGATCTCCAATGCATCCGTGTACTCATATGCGATAGTTTTACACGGGAATTCCCTTTCTAACCGGACGGCATCACTGCGTTCAGAGTCTTAACCCTTATAGTTAGGACGTGGCTCGTAGAAACACACAAAATTCGATTTTTTTAAAACATTTAGTTTGCAATAAAACGACGCCCATAAGCTCTCTGACCCGGTAGAGAATTCGTTAGTAATAAGATAAGCCGAAGGCCCCTAAGCACGGCAACCTTATGGGCGACCTTATAGGGGGAAAACCACTAATCCCAAAAAGGAAGGAGAAATCTCCGTACGCTTTCCAACCGATTGCTCGTGATAGTGTAACGTTCGGGCGGACTTTGAGGGGCCGATATACATGGTGTAATCTTAATTCTATTAAGTAGGCCTCTCACTTTATAAAGTAAAGCCAAAATATATATATATATATTCAATCACTTGATAAAATGACGCGTCAATATTTATAAAGTTGGACGAACCTTGATAGAGCAGGAGACTTGACGATTGGATGGGAACACGATGTTTCCATAAATCAATCTATATTAATCAATGTGCCTTGCCTATATTTCCCCTAGAAATTAATTCCTTCGTCCCTGACTTACCAATACTCACTAATCCGGCTTACTCCTCGTGCTCAGTTAGAAACTGAATCCTAGGATCACGATCTGGCGTCAAATGTGTTCCTGGATCAGGGTCCTCAAGGTTCGGACATCCGTCATGTTGTCTACTAGGCTCTCGGGATCCATCTTCACACTTTTCCATCTCAGAGGATAAACAGGAATATCTATATAATGTCGTCTTCGTGGACAATGCGGTCCTTTTTTTTTGAGCGTCCCTTTGTACCAATTGCTCTGCCAATTCCGTAGCGCTGGGCTTTCCTTGGCCTCATTGCAGGTCGCTTTTCTTGAAAATGAGGATTTCTGAAATCTTCAAGGCGGGTTCGCTGCTGTCCTCTCTCTGTAATTGCACCGTATTTTCTCTCCGACACACGCTAGAACAGAACACTGACTGGAATAGTTACCACTGCAGTTTGGTCTCAAGCAACGGCAACGCCAACTGTTGCTACAACTTGCTCTGGAATTCCAGCTCCGACAGGGACCTGGGATTACATTGTGGTTGGTGCAGGAGCTGCAGGTATACCTCTTGCTGACAAGCTCTCTGAGTCTGGCAAGTCTGTACTTCTAATTGAGAAAGGACCTCCATCGTCAGGCAGGTGGGGCGGAACTATGAAGCCAGACTGGCTCCAAGGCACGAACCTTACTCGCTTTGATGTTCCCGGCCTTTGCAATCAGATTTGGGCCGACTCTGCTGGAATCGCCTGCACAGATATTGATCAAATGGCTGGATGTATTCTTGGTGGCGGTACGGCTGTGAATGCGGGCCTTTGGTGGAAGCCGAACCCAATTGACTGGGATTACAATTTCCCCGCTGGATGGAAGTCTACGGACATGGCTGCTGCGACATCGCGAGCCTTCTCTCGTATTACTGGGACCGACCGCCCATCGATGGATGGCAAACTATACTATCAACAAGGCTACAATGTTCTCTCGTCGGCCCTAGCAGCTGGTGGTTGGAAAAATGTTACTGCTAACAGCGTCCCCGACCAGAAGAACATGACTTTCTCTCATACTTCTTACATGTTCTCTAATGGCGAAAGAGGAGGTCCTCTAGCTACCTATCTTGTCACTGCCATTGCCAGAAAGAATTTTGCACTTTGGATGAATACAGCCGTCAGGCGAGTTGTTCGGACTGGTGGTCACGTTACTGGTGTTGAGTTGGAAAGTGGATATTGCGGCATAGTCAATGTCACAGCAGGCACCGGAAGAGTTATTCTGTCTGCTGGTACATTTGGCTCCACAAAGATACTTTTCCGCAGCGGCATCGGGCCAACGGATCAGCTCTCCATTGTTAACAGCAGTGTCCAGGATGGGCCAACGATGATTAAGAGTTCGCAGTGGATTGATCTGCCCGTCGGACAGAATTTGAACGACCATGTAAATGCACGGTTTCCCCACCCCTCGACCGAAAATTTCTCCAGCTAATAATAATGCAGACCAATACTGTGATAAGGCATCCTAATGTCACGTTCTATAACTTCTATGCAGCATACACGGACCCAATCACCACTGACAAAGATGCCTATCTAAACAATCGAACTGGTATTCTTACTCAATCAGCACCTAATATTGGTCCTATATTTTGGCAGGATATTACATGCTCCGATGGAATCACTCGCCAGCTTCAATGGAGTGCTAGAGTTGAATCTTCACTACCAGCTACGAACAGTGAGTTTATAGAATTTTGGCCATAGCTCTTGAGAAGTGGAGCTAACATATATAAGCTTCTATGACAATGAGCCAGAACCTAGGCAGAGGCTCAACGTCCCGTGGCGTTCTCTCAATCGCGGGAGATCTGAACATGTATGTCTCAACTCTTCCGTACCTCCGCACTGCAGGGGACCTCGAAGCTGTCGTCAAGGGTCTCGAAAACCTGCAAGCAGCAATTGCCACGGTTCCTTCAATTATCTGGGAAGTTCCTGCGCCAGGGGTTAATGCTTCTGATTTTGTCAACAGCGTAAGTCAGCTCTACTTTTACACTGAACTTCACATATAATACCGGCAATGGATTTAGACTAACCAACTGGCGTTTTTAAATGTAGGTTCCGATCACAGCGCATGCGCGTGGCTCGAACCACTGGATCGGCACAGCTAAGATGGGAACAGATAGTGGCCTGACTGGCGGTACTTCAGTCATCGATACCAACACGCGCGTCTACGGCACTGGCAACCTTTTCGTCGTTGACGCGTCAATCTTCCCCGGCCAAGTCTCCACGAACCCTTCGGCATATATTGTCATCGCAGGCGAGCAGGCTGCTGCGAAGATCCTAGCATTGCCAGCGCCGCAGCAGTACCAGTGGTAAACATTACCTTCTATTACGCGTAACGTTTGCCAGTTTCGCAAGATTCGCATTACAAGTGTACTCCACGACACCAAAAAAAAAAAAAAATTCCTGTGTAGCTTAGAAGCCGGAACACTAGCTAAGTCTAATCTTACTTGCAGTAAGCGTAATGCGGCGGCACGGCTGGACAGGCTCTCGTACTGCTCTTTAGGGAGTAGTTGCTACACATGGAACACGTATTACTCGTAGGTAAGTCAACATCCTCGTTCCCTGCCACAAGATACGCATGCGGCTGCTTCGAGGATTCTCTGACTAGTGATCAACAGTGCATTCCGGGATAAGTTGTGACGCCTCTAACTTGTCCATGTATCTCTCTATTCCAGAGGAAGGGGCAAGTATTGTCGATAGTATGTGAGAGGCAAGCATGCCGTACCGCCGTTCCATTCCTGTAGCATATGCATACCGTTTAGTGATCTGTACTGTTTTGCTATCTCTAATGCAACAAGTCTCCCGCCGTTACTAGTGATTCGGTACGCACCGCACTTGTTTTGCCGCAAATGTAGCGTTAACCGTCAACAATAAACCCGTGGAGCCCACGAGCAATTCCTAGGATCGTACTTTGCCGTCTAGATAAAAACACAAGTACGCAGCAGCCCAGCATAAAGCCAGAGCAACAAACACCCAAACCCTCACCCTCAGGATGCCGGAAAGCATCAAACATCCCAACAGAAACAAGCCCACAAGTCCGAACCAAACGCATCCAACCCCACCCCTCACCCCGCAAGCAGCGGCCTCTCCTCCCCACTCCCTCCCTCTCCGCCCCTCCTCCACTTCCACCACCACGCCCTCGTCCCCTCCCTACCCTCCCCCTCCATAACCTCCTCCCTCGCCTTCCCCCTAACCCTCCGCCACCACACCCACCACCCCTCCCCCCTCCGCACCCACACCTCCTCCCTCCCATCCGCATACCGCACCCACCCGCCCTTCTGCGCCTTCCACACATACCTCACCCACACGCCCAGCCGCACCGCCGCCCAGCCGAGCAGGATCGCCGCGAGGGTGCAGAAGATCGTCGCGACGCACGTCAGGAAGGTGAGCGTTGAGACGGCGCAGCCCAGGCCGCCGGTGCGCAGCTCGAAGCGCTCGGAGGAGAAGGCGCAGATGGTGGGGTGGACGAGGGGGGAGAGGAGGGGGAGGGCGCGCGCGGCGGGGGTGAGGGGGAGGGGGAGGCAGGTGTTTGACTGGAGGGTTGTTAGCGTCGTTGGTGTGGGTTAGGGAGAGGGTGGGTGAGGAGGTGGAATGGGTATGAAGGGGAGGACCTGGAAGGCTGGAAATGTGGTAGGATTTAGGGGTGTGGGAACGGGGGATATTGAGGAGTAGAATCTTTCTTTATGAGAATATTGGTAGGTTTAATGAGAGGCTGGCATAATTGAGAGAAACGTCATGTTCTTGGAGATATTTTGGATAGCTCAGGGGACGAAAAACATTGACAATATAAGATGCTCGGATAAATCTCTTAATTATTTCAAACGATTGGCGTGACCTCAGCCTTGCGAAATCAAATCATAAAGGACTTACCAAAGGGCACCATCCACAATGCCACTGACTCCTCAAACAGTCGCCACAATCTAGAACACCCCAACACTGCCTCAAACGCTCACGATCGCGCTCATTACTGGTGAGGTAGACTGGGAGGTTGGAGAGGTTAAACGTGGGCCGGGGACCTGAGCCGGCTAAAGAGGGGCACCGCATAAGCAGACGGGTGTGAAAGTAAGCCTAGTAATATAGATAGGATGTTACACTAGCAGTTAGCATTGGCCCTGTGCACTTTAAGGTGAGATATATAAGAAGTTCGCGGAGATGGCAAAGGCCTCCACAATTGCTGCAGGCGGTTGGAGAGGACGCGAAGCTTGCAGGGGTGGTTGGCCTGGGCGTGCGATTATCGAATGAGGCTGAACGGCACCCCCTTTAATACAAGATGATCTCCAAGCCCTGTATTCCATACGCCCTTACATGCTGTAACCAACCCTAATCTAATCCTAGCCACTCTTCCTCCTCGTTGTCCATGTCCTCGTCCGTATCATTAGCGTTCTCATCGTCCTCCCCGAAATCCAATCCTTGAGACTCCACCTGCTCCTCAACCACTGGCTGCGCGAGAAGATAATCAATTGCATAGACATTATCATCCGCCAGCCTTGCTAGCTCTGCCTGGATCCTCCCAACAGCTTTCTGTACGCTCCTAAGCTCTGCGGCAAAAATGCCTGCATTATCCTTCAAATAGCGTCCGTGCTTACTTAGCAGCGCCTCGATCCATAGTAAATTGAACTCAAGGTGCGGAGATTCATCCGCCTGCACCGCCACGAATCGTAATAAGCGCGCAAGATAGACTGTTGGCATGTCTTTAACCACAAGCGCGATATCGGCTGTGGGAATTGCTTCGTAGACGCGCCGGATTAGAGTCCTTTCATTTAATCGAAAAGCCATTACAATCGCCTTTAGGAAATCGCGCTGCGAGAGCGTTTCGAGGGTGCTGGACGGCGTCACGGTTACGTCCAGATCGAATGGATCAAACTGCAGGAGCGAATCGAGCGAGTAAATCAGTAAGCCCTCTGTGCTAGCCGCGCAAAACGCTCTTCCAGTGGGTGAAAATGCGACCGCCGGCACGCGAACTTCAGGCCTCGTCCTTCTTACTGAAGCATCACCTCGTGTGGCACCAGGAAGAGTGTGATCGATGCGGTCCTCGAGATCAGATGCCTCGCCTTGGGTATCTATCAGGCCCTGAGGCCCGGCTTCCGTGAGAAGTTTGCTGTTAAGAAATTCCTGCGTTCCATCAAGTGACAAATTAACAGAGACCGTGAACTTTTTTAGCAGAACGCCCGACTGCACATCATACAGACATATATACTTGCTATTCCCGCCTGCAAGCACGCAACTGCCGTCCGCACTGTATGTTACGGTAGTGAAGCTTTTAGTGCCGGCGACGTTGGCAGCGGTTCGGCGGTCAGAGATTTTGCGCCCGCCTGAGACGTCTCGCCGCGCATCAAGGCCTCCGGTTTGTGTGGCTTCTGAGACAGACCAGAAGGTCAATTGGCCATCGAGTGTTGTAACAGCAATTTGTTTAGAATCTGGGCGGAATGCAACGCACAGGACGTCGGCCATGAGTTGAAGTGGCTCGCTGGTTTGCGTTCGCGCGAAAATATTCCATACGCGAACAGTGTGATCCCAACTACCACTGACTAAAGCGCCACCGCTGGGCGCGAAGGAGAGAGATGATACGGGTCCTTCATGGCCAGAGAGCTGGTCTAGAAGTTGGCCAGTTTGTACGGACCAAACGTGAATATCGAATGAATCGATGGATCCTGCGCAGACCACTTCTCCACTTGGATCGACTGCCAGTGAGGAGAAGGATAACCTCATTGGTGCTGTGAATGTTCTAAAGTTTCGATATCGAATCAAGTCCCATGCTCTTACTGAACCGTCTAAACTCGCAGTGAACAAAACATTTCCTCTTTTGGCAAATTCGCAGGCCGTTACGCCGCTGATATGCTCTGTAAAAGTCACTATGCAAAACCCTGAATTCACATCCCAGACTTTGATCTTCCCGTCGTCTGCTGTCGTGATGATGCGTTGACCGTCTGGTGAGTACACTATTGAGTTCATCGAGTCAAAATGGCCTTGCTGTTTCAGGATGTAGGACTCCGATTGCCATTCCCAAACGAGCAGTTGACCGAGCTTCGAGGCTCCAAAAGCAAGCCATTCGCCTGTCTTGTTGATAGCGACAAAATCGATATCATTTTGGGAGATGCTTCAGAAATTAGCCACACGGATATTCTGAACTTTAACCGGACACATACCTGAGATTTTGTATCGTATTAAAATCAGGTAGCTCGTAAATTCCAAATATGCCATTAGAGAACCCTGCCACTAGTATATTCGACACGGCATGAAATGCTGCACATGTGACATGCGCGTTGTTTTGCATAAAGTAGTGTCTCTCTGCGATTCTCCACTGCACATTATCATCATCCATTTCTTCGCTCTCTGGTACTCCTGGCCGCAACATGTATTTCCACTGGAATAAAGCTCCATCCTTGCTAGCTGTGTATATCTGCGGGGTGTCAGTGAAACCGCATTATGAGAAAGCAGAGCGCCAGCCATACCCACCGTTTCCTGGTCTTTAGAAAACCATGCTCCTACTACGCCTTGCCTGTGTCCACCCAGCGTCGTTGGTATAAATCCTTCCTCTGGGTCTAAACTCCATATCTTTGCGGTTAGATCTTTTGAGGCGGTTAAGAAAAATCTTGAATCGCCAGACCATTCTATGCTCCGAACCGAGTCAAAGTGCCCAGTATATACCCTGTGCCGCACGAACGGTGCAAACTCGAGGTCGCCATCTGCTACATCTGGTGTTGAAGGAGTATGCCATACTTCTATCTGCCTTCCTATGCCCGCAGCGAAATGTCGTCCGGATGGTGAAAAGGCGAGGGCGGAAACTTCTCCTTTGAAGGAAAAGTGGTATAGGACTACTCTGCGGGGAATATTTGTAAGGACTGCACGGCCATCTTCATCGACTGAGAGCAGGAGGTTTCCTCGGGGATTTAAGGCCAGTCGGGCAACATTTCTTCGATGTGCAAATGGAAGGGTATACGATTTATTACTAGTCGTCACTGTTAGTAACAATGTCTGATGGTTGGGACAACATAGCGGAAAGCACACACTTGACAAGGTCGAACACAGTGACTCTGTTTCCCACAGGTGAAAGTAGGCAGGTTCCATCCGGCGCAAATAGTAGATTGCCTCTACTGTACACTGTTCCCAGCAGATTGGAGAACTGAGGTGCGAGTTAGTATAATTTATGCCATATTTTGATCGGGGTGGTTACTTTAAACTCGGTCTTCATACTGGGCTCCTCTCAGCAAATTGTTGAAGGCATTGCGGGCAAACGTCACGTCCTGACATCTATCTCGAAACTTTTCTTTGGTGTCGCATAACGCTTGGGCCAACTGAGTCCTTAACTTTTAGTGCGCTTTCCCCATCCAAAGGGTCAGTGCTTGCCGAAGGGGTGCAGAGAAAGGGGACACCAACAATTATCCTGTGCCTGCCACCAAGCTCTCAAACCATAACAACAACACCAGCCATCTGAATACACCTTGCGCCTTCGTATTCCTGTCACCGCATCTCCCTTCTTGTGTATACCTGACTTGAGTGAGTTTTCCCGGTCGACGAGCTGCATTACCCTAATGGATCGACGCCGCAGAGCTCAACCTCAACCAACGCACACAACTGTCGACGCAGAGCCAGACTACACCATGGCCGAGTCAGCATCCCCAATTGGCATTGCCAATGTAAGTATAATCTGTTCTATTTCTGGGAAGCCATAGGCTGACTCCTGCCTTCCAGCTACCCAACCAGCGGTATGTCCCCTTCGAGCATGTATGTGCGGATCCTTAGCCTGACCACATCACAGCCACAAGATTGTTGCGAAGCGCGGTGCGGCTTTCACAATAATGGTACGGATGAGAATTTGAACTTGTTCTTTGTATGTATCTACGGCGAAGCTCATGTGAACTAGGTGGCCGGCGAATCTGGACTGGGAAAGACAACCTTCATCAACACCCTCTTCTCAACGACAATTAAGAACTACGCCGACCACAAGCGCCGACACAACAAGCAAATCGACAAGACGGTTGAGATTGAAATCACAAAGGCCGAGCTGGAGGAGAAATTCTTCAAGGGTGAGCACTGTCCCTGCGATGAGAGCCCTTACGGCAGTCCAGCCACTGACTCTGTTCTAGTCCGCCTTACCGTCATTGATACTCCTGGATTCGGCGACTATGTCAACAACCGCGATTCTTGGCAACCAATAATTGAGTTTTTGGATGACCAGCATGAGTCTTATATGTTGCAGGAACAACAGCCTCGCCGCAGTGACAAGATCGACCTCCGAGTTCATGCCTGCCTCTACTTCATCAGACCCACTGGCCACACGCTAAAGCCGTTGGATATTGAAGTTATGAAGCGCCTCTGCACCCGTGTCAACCTGATTCCTGTTGTTGCAAAGGCAGACACTCTGAGCCCGGCAGATCTGGCTAAATTCAAGCAACGAGTGCGTATTCTACGTCTAGAGTTCGAGTATGTCTAACATAAGCTAGGTACGCGCTGTCATTGAAGCCCAAGGCATTAAGATTTACCAACCGCCGCTTGAGGAGGATGATGAAGCTGGTCTCCAGCATGCCCGCAGCTTGATTGCTGCCATGCCGTTCTCCGTGATTGGTTCTGAAAAGGACGTACAGACGAACGATGGGCGTACTGTCAAGGGCCGTCAGTACGCGTGGGGTGTTGCTGAGGTTGAGAACGAGGAGCACTGCGACTTCAAGAAACTGCGCGCCATCCTCATCCGAACTCACATGCTGGACCTGATCCACACCACCGAGGAGAATCACTACGAGGCGTACAGGGCGCAGCAAATGGAGACGCGCAAGTTCGGCGAAGCTCGCCCACGGAAGTTGGACAATCCCAAGTTCAAAGAGGAGGAGGAGGCTCTGCGGAAGCGCTTCACAGAGCAGGTCAAGGTCGAGGAGCAGCGCTTCAGGTCGTGGGAGCAGAAGCTCATCTCGGAGCGCGACCGCCTCAACAAGGACTTGGAACAGAGTCACGCCATCATCAAGGCCCTCGAACAGGATGTCGACAGTCTTCAGGGCAGCAGCGTCAATCGCTCCCACGGCCGTCGCTAGACTTGATTTCCCGGCGTATAACAAGTAGCTGTGTGTGGCTTCTCAGTACTACTGTTTCTGCTTCAAGATACCTCTCCTTTTGACTTGATAGGTTTGTAATGGCGCATAGCGACTGGAGGCTTGTCCGCCTCGAGGCTGTGATTTTGCTCCCGTTGTTAAGTGATGGAGAGGATTAGAGTGTAGGGGAAGTTTCCGTATCTCGAGCGGCGGTGGTTGGTAGATTGTAGGAAAAGTTAGGGCGCCATAGCAAGGCATCTTTTCTCGTCCTGTGGCTTAATCGTGGTTTGCAGCGGCTGGTCCACATAAAGTCTGTTTTCAGATGAATGCGGTGAATCTATTTTTTAATTTTGCTCTTACTGCGGCCCCGTATACTTGCTCGTGTGAAATGTTGAATTCACAGTTAATACGGAGCTGCGGAATGTTCCCGTCGCTTGGCTTGAGCTTCAATACATCAGCGTTCGAACTCGTCGCACAAAACTCCACCTCTCCACCAACCTTCGCTGGACTCGTATCAAGTAAAACAGAGCATGTAATGAGCTCGCAATTCCCCACCCGCCAAACCGCCAGACTCGGCGGCCACAATGGTACCTGCAACTCTCCAGCACTCTATATAACCATCCCCAGCCAGACTAATTATTCCCAGGACCCGTCCACGCCCTGACCTACAGTGCAGGCCTCAACCAATACGTACGCCTCCCCTCCCTCCCCTCCCCCACATACCCGCCCACGTCCCAAACTAAATTAAAATCCTTAGATCCTCACCGGCGGCACCGACCGCCTAATCCGCCTCTTCAACCCATCCCGGGCCCCAATCCCCTCCTCCTTCAGCACCCCTTCCACCACCTCATCGTCAACCTCGGTCCCGGGCTTGGTGCAGACGTACGACGCGCACGGCTACGAGGTCCTGGACATCGCCGTCTCGGACGACAACGCGCGCTTCGTCAGCGTCGGGGGGGATAAGACGGTGTTTCTGTGGGATGTGGCGAGCGCGCGGACGCTGAGGCGGTGGAGCGGGCATGTGGGGCGCGTGAATGCTTGTGCGTTTGGGGGAGTGGGGGGGGATGTTGTTGTTTCTGGTGAGTTGGATCTGTTATGTGCGGTGATTGGGGAGCGAGGGGGAGGGAGAGGGGGAACTGTGGAGATGGAGAGAGGGAGAGAGGGCTGGGGTGGTGAAGATTGATCTGGCTGACTTGCGACTGGTTGTAGGGAGTTACGACGGTACGGTGAGGCTGTGGGATGCGAAGTCGCAGGCGCACAAACCGCTTATGGTGCTTTCGGAGGCGAAGGATAGTATTTCGTCGGTGTGCGTGGTGGAGCATGAGATTATGAGCGGGAGTATCGATGGGCGGGTGCGGGTGTATGACTTGCGGATGGGAATGGTTTATATTGACGTTATAGGACGTGAGTGCTCTTCTCCACCATTATCCCTCCCCTCTACCCTGTACCTTCTCCACTACACGCCCTCCCACCCTCCCATTCTCCCTACGCATTTGAGGATGTTAGGGCTGGGAACTGTAGTTACACCGTTGCACATGGGTTGAAGCACGCTAAAAAAACACCAGACCCAGTAACCTCCCTAACACCAACCAAGCAATCCGACTCTCTCCTCGTCAGCTCTCTAGACTCAACCCTACGTCTAATGGACAAACCAGACGGGAAGCTACTGAAAGCCTACAAAGCACCAGAAGTACATCTCCCCTTCATCCCCTCCCCTTTTTCACACAAACACAGCTAACCCACCCACCCACAGTACCAAAACACGACCTACCGCATCCGCAGCGCCCTCGGCCTGAACGACAGCACCGTGCTCAGCGGCAGCGAGGACGGCCACATCTTCGTCTGGGACCTGCTCGACGGCACCGTGCTGCACCGACTGCGCCACACGCAGCCCTCTGGCACCGCGCAGCCCAACCCGCTGCAGAGCGCGAGCAGCGCGGCGAAGAAGGAGGTGGTGAGTGCGGTGGCGTTTTGTGGAGTGCGGAAGGAGTGGGCGAGTGCCGGGGGGGATGGTGAGTCTCCTTTTCTTCTTTTTGTTGTTTTTGTTCTTGAGGGGAGGGGGAGGGTGGTTTAGGAGGGAAGAGAAGGGCAGGGAACGACTTGGGCATGAGACGAACCGCCGCTGACCCGTCGCCAGGAAACGTGATCGTCTGGGGGATGCCCTGAGCAGCGGCATCTCTCCCTAGCAACCCGACCTAGGAGCTCCCTCACGCCGGACTAGGCCGCCGCTCCAACCATTCATCGAGAACACGCCGTATCAGCGCCAGACCGGGGTTCTCTGGGGGGTGCTGGCGGCCTCGCGGTCTGGGCTACGCGGCTGTTGGCGGAACGCACAGCGTGGGATCGGCAGGGCGCTGCGCTGGGCAGGCTGGCTTCCTGCCTCATCACTAGCACATTCGCAGTCGGTTGGACGAAGAAAGGGGGGAGGTGTTCACATGTTTCACGGTAGGGCTGTCAGGATGGGTGCAGCTATGGATAGGATATCACGCCTATGTAACCCGCTCTTGCAACTAGCTAGGACGAACCACCGAACCGAAATGCAAGAACAAAAGAAATCAGACTTTTAGTATCCGAGTCTCCCAATGCTGCGTGAGGTGGTAGTAGTCCGCGAACCTGCTTGGTTCGCGGTTGTCAAAAAGGGGAAAACGGAAAATATGGTGATGGGGTGGTGGAACAGATATGTATGTGGTTCTGAGTGTCCTTTTCAATGCAAATTCGCAATGTTGCCGCTCCACGCTTCCTGTTTTGCACTCCTTGAAATGACCTGCGAGAAAAAGAGATCTGGGAAATGAGAGCAGAGAGATGGAATTAGCACGACAAGACGAGACGAGACGAGATGAGATGAGATGAGACGCGAGCGAGGAAAGACAACAGTGACGACGACAACGCTGAACCCAATGCGATGACCAGAGGCACGAAGCGTGCGCAAACCAGCGAGCCCAGTCGTCCGCTGAAGACCGCAAAAGCCCTCCAGCCCGTTTCCCACAAGAAGCCATTGGATCCGGAACTCAACGCCGATGCATGCGAAAAATAAGTGAGTGGTCGCCAATAATAAACTCTCCTCCCTACAGTTAAAAAAAAGGATAGCCGTCGTTGCCGCCGCGTGCGCTCTGAACCCGCAACCGGTGAAGTCAGGCCTGGAAAAGTGATGTGTCAAACGAAAAACCTCAATAACCCTAACTCGGCACGACTGTCTCTTTGCAGTCGCGAATCTCGAATCTCGCTCTCTTGCCCGAGCCCCTGGCCGGTAACAACCGTATGTATTCTTTAGCCGGACAGCGCAGCTAGTCCCCGAATGGCCCAGCAACACGCCTCAGCTGACGCCCGTCTCAGTCCGAGTCGACGTTCAGCAATCAAATGGGCTGAAGCTGGACAATTATTTTTTTCCCCTTGTGTTTCCCTCCCGCTTGGCTGACCCCCCCGGCTCCCATGCCCCGCCTCGTGCCCCCTCTGATCGGTGAACGCGAGTTCGTAAGCGCAGCGCGGCCAATAGCCACCGCGGCCGCGCTCACCTGACCACCTCTTCATGCGGCCACCCCATCTGCCCCACAGCCCCTGCGTCACCGCCTCCCCATTCCCCTCCATCATCGCCCGCTGTCAGGCAATGCGCGACAGAGGGGAGCGCGCACCCAGCGCTAGTAGTCAGGCACGACGACGCCGTTCTCGGCGCCGCGCAGGGCGGCCAGCGCGCGGGCCAGCTCGTCCTCGGCCACCATGACGGTGCCGGCGCGCGCGGTGCTGAGGTAGCTCATCTCGACGGGGCTCTCGAGCAGGCCCGCGGTGCCGCCGACCAGGCGCCCCGCGACGCCACAGACGATGCCCGTGCTCTCGAGCGGCAGCTCGCGCAGGTCCAGCGTGATGGGGATCAGGAAGTCGTCCTTGGAGCCCAGCAGCACGTCCGGGGCGGCGAAGTTGGGGAGGAGCGCGTGGTCGAGAAGGAGGGAGGCGGGCTCGGTGTCGGTGAGGGTGAGGGAGAGGAAGCGTGGGTAAGGGGGTGTGATTAGGCATTTTACGAGGCCGATGTGCAGCGCGTCGTCGGCGGCGCTCGTCATCGATTTGCGTTTGCCGTTCGAGGAGCCGCCGCCGCCGCTGCTGCTGCCGCTGCGCGATGGGTCCTTGCCGGCACATTGGATGAGGCGGATGCGAGGGTTGACGGTGGGGATGATGTTGCGGCGTCTGAGCGTCGCGAAGGTGCGGGTTTGCAGCTCGGAGATGTTGGACGGGGGAGGCGTGCCGGGGGGCGGAGCCTCGAAGGACGACGTGGAAGAATGGTTGCGGCCGTGGTGCGACGGGTTGATGTACGTCGATGTGTTCTGTTCGAATGCAAAGCCGCGCTCTTCGAGGGCGTGCGTGACCTGGCCTCGACAGCGGAGCGGCACGAGGATGTAGTCGGAGAAATACGTTGTTATGAAGAAGATGGAGCTTTTTTTTTTTATCAGCGAGAAACGGATCAAGCGGGAAATGAATGGACTTACATCCCGGCCAATGCGAGAGGACTGGTGAGCTCGAGAACTCGCTGTCCGGCGTCCAGGCCTTCGCCGTCGACCTGCATCACTATGTAGTCCTCATTGGTGATGGAGACTTGGTTTCTCGACGCTGAGTCTAGGCTATTCCGCGCTGGGACAAATAGCTCTCGGGCGAGAGTTCGCGAGCATGCTATCGAACACTCAATGGGCGTGATGGATATGTTGCAAAAAGGGTGCTCGTAAGGCCACAACCTTACGGGCCTAACCGCGCCTTTGGTTGCAACACCATTACTGCGACCCTCGTTCGGCAGTAGCAACTGGAGGATCGGCTGCAGGAAACTCGAGTAGAGATGCAGCGGAATGTGTATCAGAGCCAACTGCGTATCCTTGACGTGAAGCATGGTGGTTAGTGAGACGGAAATGGAGAGGCGAAAAGCATTTGTGGGGAGGCGAGATATAAGACAGCCCTACGGGACGCCACGCATGGCGGCCTTATAGAATAGTCTAATTGAGCAAGACATGACTCTAAGAAGCTGGGCGTGAAGCTGGGCGTGGAGATGGGGGCGACGGGAAGCGAACAAGGACATACAAGAAACTGGATGTGTGCACTCGAAAGGGTCGTGGACGTGGACGCCATTACGTGCAGGCCTATAGTCGACAAGAATAAACTTTCCGATGATGAGCACAACAGGACGAGCCAGCAAACCAGCCAGAAGTGCCTGCAAGGCCCGAAGGTAAATTCTGGGAGAGGGTCCGACAAGGCTTACGGCCAATGCCAGGGCAGAAGCCAGAAGGCGGGTCTTCCGCAAACCGCCGTATAGGCAAGCGTATCGATTTTCGATCTCGTTCGTCAAAAGAAGAAAATATACACGGGGTAAGCTGGGGAAGGCTGGAAAGGCTGGAAAGGCTGGAAAGGCTGGGGGAGCGGGGGAGGGCTGTGGCGAGCCGGTCTCAGCGGTTGACGTGCTCTTGTCCGATGGGCCAGTGAGAAGTGTTCTTGAAGTTCATTCCCAAAGGCTTCAAGGCTGGCTGAGACGTCCGGACTGAAGGGGGAAGCCCACCAACTCTGGGGTATTTAACAATGATAACGACCACGACCACGACCACGACCACAACCACAACCACAACCACGACCGCAATGGCTTGGCCTTCTAACCAAACTCTGCCAGCCCAAAGTGTGGAGGAAGTTGCAGCAAAGATGCAGGAAAGATGCGTGTAAGTGGGAGTGGCAGAGGTAGTGGTGTATGGAGATTAGGTGGAAGGTAAGTCGACTTCGTAGAGTGGTTACGATGATAGGTCGACAGCAGCTCAAGATTCACAACGAGTGTGTGCTCTATTATGGGCAACTCTTCGAGGGGCAGCGTCGTGACGACCGAGTCTGGGGTAGACGTGCAGCGTGGGGAAGCGTCAAGGCACCGCAATTGGTCCCCTGCTTTGCCGGATGTCTGAAGGGGAAGGGCCCCTGCGCTTCAGGGCGCGCAAAGGTGCAGCGTGGGGTGGATACGTGGGAGCAGGCGTCCTGTTGGCTTGCTGGGCTCCAGTCGGCGCAGGAGGCCAGCCCACAGCAAATGGGGTGGGAAAAAGACACAAAACACAAGAAGGACCTGGGGAAAAGCTTGAGGAGAGCCTGAAGAGAGCCAGAGGAGAGCCTGAGGACGAGAGAGGAGAAGAGGAGAAGTTCGTTCTTCAATAGTCAATGTATGTGTCAAGTGGAGCCAAGTCTCGTGCAGTGGGTGACTCGAAAGAGGCACTCCGATAATCGCGCCGATTTCAGCCCGTAGAAGCATTGAAGCGCTGAAGCATTGAGCTGCGGAAAACACGCCCACCCCTTTCAAAATGGACCGCCCATCCTCGCGGGAGGCCGTCAGATAGCCAGGCCAGGCGGCCTTCGATGGCATTCAATCGTCAAAGCCCAGCTGGAGCCACGAAGCGTCGTCGTCTTTTGAGGGTTTGACGTACGGCAACCAGCCTGTACCTGAATGTCCCTGAGCGTAGTAATAGCATTAGGAAAGCCGAAGAGAGCAATCTCCCGCTTACCATCAGCGTCATCAGCACCAGCACCAGCATCAGCACTATCCAAAAAAAATGCAAATGTAGCTGCAAGAGATAGCTGAAGGATCCCCGGCACCACCCCCCGCTTCCCTTCTACACCCAACAATGCCGGCTGGGCTTCGGAGCCTTCTCCTTCTCGTCTTCTCGCCTTCTCGTCGTGGTGCCCGCAGCTAGCTGATCGCACTGCCAGACAGCTTGTACGCGCCATATCTAAACCTGAAGCAGAAGGTTTACGGTCCTCTCGCGAAGCTAATTGCGTGCATGATCCGCACCCCAATGCCCCGGCTAGGAAATGCCGAGATCAATTAGCTGAGCCGTTCCCACCAACCACATCGATCTGAGGCTGGATGGCAGACCTTGTTCGGGCAATTTCACGCTTCTGGCTACCTGCATTGTCTTCCATGACCACGGCTACAGCTGCTGAGGGTGATGGTAATGATGATGATGTCGTTGCGGCCAGGGACAAGGGCGATCTTGACCAAAACTCCGCAGGGAGATATCACGATGCTCTCTTGCTTGCTCAGATTTATCACACATCCCTCGAGCAACAGTCTTGAGCAATCCACAGTTACACCAACCCCGCAACACAACCCAATTTAGTCCCTTCCAAGAACTCACCGGCGCAGAGATCATCAGGACCATTGCAGTGCAGATTTCGGAGTATGGTCCGCGCCCACCGGTGGTTCTTTCGCTCGTCGCTCCCACGTTTGCGAAGTTAGTTGGTTGTCCCCACGTTCCAAGCGTGATTCGTCTATCATCACTCGATGGGACCTCCTTGCCCGCTGCTGCAACAGTAGCTGCAACTCGATGCTGCAAGCTGCACGCTGTAAGATGTTATGCTTCCAGCGCTCCCCACACGCTAGCGGCGCATCGAACCTCTCTCCAGGGCTCGGGCGGCGGCCCCACTCATCGGCCTTTTCCCAGGCGCGTCTGTCGCGCGAGTTTATTTAATTTGCGTTGCTTTGCTTTCACAATAGAAGGAGCGTGGGGGTTCACTGCAGACCAAGCATAGTCGTCACATCGCTAAACATCATACAGGCAAACTCTTTATTACGATAATGGGTGTATAAGGACATATTTGATGAAGACTTTTTGGTGTAATTAACGATTATCTGACTTTTGACGATATCGTTAAGCTCTACCACCAATATCGGTATAACCAGTTATATAGGAAGGAGTATATCTGGCCCATAAGGAGGAAAATCTATAGCCTTTGGGCTTTAAGATCCACCTTTTACTTAGTTACTACTTATTCACCCTACACGTGACTCTTGATACAACAATACCATTGGTATTACGATACATTTGGCGCGAAAACCCATACCGTACTAAGGAGTTTTGCCTGTAACACTTACTGAAGCGCTGGTCCCGCTGGCCAGGTAATCGCGATCTAACATATTAAAGACTAGGAGAATACTCTGGGAGCCCTCGGAGGCCGCACGGACCCATTGACAGGCTGTATGGCGTGTCGGTTTCCAAAGTGTTGGGGGTCTGACTAACCGGGTAGGGCCAAGGCCATGGCTACAGGAGGGACGTACAAGTCTAACCCAGTCTGACGCAGTCCGGTCAACGGCTGATCACGATTACCGCATCATATCACGACATTATGACGCATTAAAAAAGCACGAGTTCGGGGTCGTTGAGAAGAGCAACTGTTACACGGGGACTGTTACACGGCGTCCACTCGATTGCTTGATTGTGTCGCTAATTGTTTGCCCGATTTGAGGCTGCTCCACGACATATATAAGGCCCGCCGTTTTCAACCAAGATGGATTGTTTTTCAGCTTTGTTCTCAACCATGGTTACAAAGACAAAGGCAAGAGCTTATTTTAGTTTTGCTTTGCCGCAGGCATGTTTCTTTGGTCGTGTTTTTCCTTGGTGAGAGTGCATATTACCCCCAACGAGGGTACGCATGCAGGGACTCATGAGAGACAGCCGAGGGGGGGTGAGGCCGAGGACACCATTAGGGTTAGGAAGGGTATTAATAGAGATAATTTGAAACGTTCACGAAGCGGGATAGGTCAGCATCTAAGTTGGGGGTGAGTGGGCGCGGGTAAGGGAGAAGGATTGACGGCAGGGGATTCTGCTAGAAATATGGAGAATAGTAGGCGGAAAATACAAGGGGGCAAGTTTGCAAAGCATAATCTGTCTGGCCTAAAAGGAATTATACGTGAGCCTAAGCGTCAAGATGCTCCAGTCGAGTTGGAAGGTTGAAGCGGGTTGGGCATGTCAACTATTGTCGTTTCACACCTTGCGCACGGTCCCATATTCGCACGATTAAATGCCCAATCACAGCACGTGATTTGATTGTGTCTTTCCAGGCAGTGCTTCCCAACGCCTGCGTCAGGGATTGGCGAAACCCATCCGGAAAATGGCGCAAGTGCCCTAGGCTCAGTTGTGGCTGAACCCGGTGTGCTGTATATTTTTCAAGACCCGGCATTCTTCAGAAAGTTCGCTTTGTCTCTTGAGCTCCTCCGGCCCAATTTCTCACGACCATTTACCACCGCTGCCTCTACTACCGCATTCTAATGTAACCATTTCGCCTCAACACCGATTATACTAGACTTGTATATATGTTTTTACAATAATTAAACGGAACCAAACTTAGGTGACTGCCACGGTATGGGAGACCACGGGTATTAATTATTTAGCATCGCCTGTTTGGGCAGGGCTTCGCCTATTAAGTACAATCAATTTGTAGTTATAATTCCACGAGAGGATGAAGAAAGTATATGGTGTGGGAAAGATAGGTAGGCGGACTGTATATATGCTGGGGCGAAGTGAATGTATGATGATTTGATTGTGCTTTCCTACTAATTACATGGGAGATCTATAAATGTAACCAGACTGGTTTCTAAATAACACAAGCTGATGGGATTGATAGGCTCTGAGCGCCTCATCCCCACCGGCAGAATGGAACTTAACATAAGATTCGGAAAGTGAAGTTGTCGGCAAAAGTTACTATCCGGATCTTGGCGGATGAATTCCGACTATGTTCCGGAGATCTTGGAAGAACCATCAAGCGTACCATGCCTTAAGGGGAACGGATTCTCGGAAGCAAGTCCATTTATTGAAGAGGCTAGCCGGGTTTGGGGAAATTCGTCACTTTCCAAAAACGACGAACTCGAGACAGTGACCTAAGAGTCCTCATAAGCCCTTACTCGTCTGTGCTCGCTCTTTCTGAGTCAGAGCCGAAGTTGGTTGGATCAACCCCTTCGGGTTCGTTCTGTGGCGCTCTTCTCCGGGTTCCGGGAGATTAATTAAGATCTCGCCTTAATACACCAGCCTCCGCTGAAAGTGTTGGAAAACAAGCCCGCAACGATATTACGTAATGAGACTTGGGGAGAACCTCTTGGCAGGAATCTGACCAATTAGAGAACTTTGACCGCCGGTCAAAGTTCCTTGAAATCTCTTTAACCACCTATATAGAAAATAAGCAATATAATGAGATTTAGCCCTATAACCTTAATTTAATAGGTTATAAGCCTAGGTTCGCGCCTAACGAGCTAAATCTAATTACTTTATTATTAACAATAATTGCTATTGCAATATTATTATATAGGCGTTAAAAAGTTATTAAACGTTTAACTAACTTATAACGCTATAACGAGCGGCTATGTAGCTGCCAACGACGGACTCTACGCTAAATGTATAAGAGGATCCTACTAAGGATAAGCCTAATATAGTCCGTTATTAGACAGCGGCACTAGAGGCTTAGGAGGACCTTTTATTTAGTGGACAACCTTACTATTGTTATAAACAGAATGATAGAGTTTTAAGAACAAAGCCTTATAATAACTATATTAGTATTGGATTAAAAGAAGCTTATTAAAACTGCCTATACTGGCTAAGGAATATACTAAGTTAAAACCTATACTACAAACACTCCTTATAAAGGAAACCAATCTAATAATATTGTCTTAATAAGGCCTATAGACTGCCTACTATAGACCACCTACTATATAAAGCCCCGTTAATATAAGCAACGAATATACTATCCAAGCCTCTATTTAAAGGCTTGTTAGATGGGAAGACTGGCTAATATTTAGTATTAACATATAAAACCACTTCCAATCTAGAAATATTAAGTAGGTCCTTAATAATCCACCACAGCCTCTTCCTATACTTAAGTTGATTAAGAAGAAATGGGTGGACTTAGGCTTTACTAGTAAATAGCTGAAAATTAAACCAGCTAACCTAGTAAAGGAATAGGAGAAATATAAGGAACAGCTAGCTTACGCAGCCGGTTTTATTAACCAAAACGTTAGCGATATTTATAAGCTATTTATGTTAAATGCTAGAAGGGCACTTAAAAAATAGAAGGCCCTAAAAAAACGCTTTAAGGATCTTAATCTGGCAGCTATTACTAATATTGTGGCCACCTTCTTTACTAAACGTGTTTAAGACTTTAAGAACGTAGAGGAGTTTGTCTCCTATATTATGTTAAACCTTAATCGCCTTATTAAAATGGACTAACCTATTAACTACAAACTCCTTACCCAAGCGGCCCTTCTGCACGGAATTAACTCTACTAACTATGCTTAGTTTAAAACAACTAAATGAACAAGTTAGATGTAGGGAAATACCAACCCGTAAGCCTTAGGCAAGGAACTTATTATCTTTAATAGTAAGCTTAATTAAGAGGCTTCTACTATACTAGTAGCACGTTTAAATAACGGAACCTCTATAAAGAGAAAAATTGTACTAGTAGGAACGTGTAAACACCCTAACTGTGTAAAATATAATAGAACTACGTACTATAAAGAAGACTGCTAGGAGAGAAACCCAGAAAATATACTAAAGAATATTGGTAATAGAATCCATGTAAGGAAGAAGCAGAGGATAACCAGGCTACCTATTTAGCTTAATAAACACTCCAATTAAGTTAAATCTAAAGCAAATCTATAATGTAAGCTTATAGCAGCGGTAGTATAAGCCTAATTAAGCAGGTACGACTTTATCTATAATACTGCCGCTACTATCCACTACTATAAGAATCGTGAACTTCTTTTTAACTACGTTAATAATAACACCTCATTAGGTACAGTTGGTCCCTATAGAGCTTAATTAGTAGGCAAAGGATCCGTCTCTATATAAACCGCGCTACCTAATGGAAGCTATGGAAGTACGCTTACTCTACACAATGTTCTTTATATGCTATATTTACCAGCAAACCTACTATCTGGAAGCCAACTTAAGGAAATAGGCGTCTTCTTTAATAACGAGACTTACGAACTTAAATGCAATAGTAAGGTAATAGGATACATACCTAAAGTTCAACAACTCTATCTAATTCGGCAGTGCAACTACTTATCAGAATTAATCCTCTAGACAATTAAAAACGACGAAAGCCTACCTATTTGGCATTACTAATTTGGCTACCTTAACTATAGTAACCTTAAACATCACCTAAGTAAACTTGGTATTAAGTTTAATAATATTAGTAATAAACACTGTAAGCCCTACGCTTAATTTAAAGCTAGAAAAAGGTATAATAGAACGCCCCAAGAACGAGCTATATAACCGTTTTAATTTGTCTATATAGATTTAGTGGGACCTATTACCCCCGTTGGCTTTAAAGGCGAAAGATACTATGTATCTTTTACTAACAACTATATAAGGTTTACTATAGTCTATACCGTCTGTATAAAGGACGAGTGGCTTAGTACTTTATAAAGGTACTACAATTAGATCCACACCAAATTTGACCTTAAGATTACTAGAATTTGTACTAACTATAGAGTAGAGCTCCGTAGCAAGAAAGCAACCACCTAGATGGATAATCTAGGTATAGAATTCGAACCTGCCGCCTTATACGCTTAGGAAGAGAATGGAGTAGCAGAGCGCTCGCAGCGAACCTCCACTGAGATTACCTACTCGATAATCCTCGCCGGCAATATACTAGACTTTCTATGGCCTGATGTACTCCTTGCAGCTATATATATTAAAAACAGACGCCCTATAAGAGCTCTTCTTAATGGCATGTCACCCTATAAAAAGCTTAAGGGTAAACCTCCCTTAGTATACTACCTAAGGGCTCTAGGATCTACCGTTTACTCCCTTATAGCTAAAGAAGATCGCGTAAAATTAGCTAGGTTCGCTCTATAAGCAAAGAAGGGTATTCTAATTAGCTATAATAGCAAGATAATCTATTGCGTTTGGCTACCAGATAAATAAAAGATTAAGTAACTTAAAGACGTTAAAATCTATAAAGGCGATATTAGTTTAAAGACTACTACTATATTTATAGAAGAATCCGTTAACTCGTCTAATAAGCAAGGGAGGGAAAACACTACTACTCCTTAGCCGAAGCCTCTATTAAGAAAAAGATAATAAAAAATTAATTAGAAGGAAGGTCGCGATAGCTTACCCCATAGGCTTAAGTCTCTGCCTAAAAACCTTACTATAACTACTACTTAATTAGGCCGCTAGACGTTAAGAGTTAACCTACTAAGTAACCCTACTGCCTTCCTTATAAGCCTTATAGGTATAGACCAAAGTCTTAACTAATGGGCTGACAATATTAATAAGCTACTAAGCAACTAGGACGACGAAATAGGCGATGAACTAATAGCCCTTCTATCTACCTTTCCTCCTTAATCTATACCTTAAAACCCTTACTTAAACGATTGCGACGCGGTCGATCCTATGGCTTTATTAGCCGGCTATATTTGATATACTGGCTTACCTAATCTCAAAACGTACATATCTACTACCTTAATTAACAAAGATGAGCCTTATACGTATAACTGAGCAATTAACGGCCCGAACAGCGAAGAATGGATAAAAGCAATAATAGAGGAGGTAGGGTCTTTAATTAAGAACTAGATGTAGGAGCTTGTTAACCTTACCTCCCTTAAGCCACCTTATAAGCCTCTTACTGGTAAATGGGTGTTTAAAGTTAAAAAGGGAAAGAACGGCAAGGTCCTCCGCTATAAAGCTAGATGGGTCGTTAAGGGATATCTATAGTAGTACGGTGTTGACTACGACTAGACCTTTGCTGCGGTAGTAAAACCTATAGCTTTTAGGGCTCTATTCGCGATTGCTACCTACCGCAACCTTAAAATTAAATAGATGGATGTTAAAACCGCCTTTCTCTATGGACCAATTAATTAAGAACTCTATATTATTATGCCAAAAGGCTATAAAAAAGCTGGTAAAGTCTGCTGCCTTAAGAAGGCCCTCTATAGACTAAAACAGTTACCTTAAATCTGGTATAAGACGCTCTTAAAGTTTCTACTAGAAAAACTTGGACTTTACCATCTACATGCGGATTATAGTATATTTGCCACTAGTAAAGAATAGAAAGGTTTAATTATTTCTACCTACGTTAATAATACTAAGATTATCTATAAGGATATAGTAATAGTTAATTAGGCGAAAGCAGAGCTTAAAGCAGCCTTCTAAATAATAGATCTTGGGCCAATAAGCTTTTACTTAGGCATAATAGTTATAAGAGATTGAATAAAGAAGAAGATTATACTCTTATAGCAAGCCTACCTTATTAAAGCTTTTAAACGTTTTGGGTTATAAAAGGCTAATACCTTACTAGTACCCATAAAACACTTAATTAAGCTTATAGCTAATTAAGAAACTACTAGTAAGGATAACATTAGAAGATACTAGAGTATGGTTAGTTTAGTTATGTTTCCTATAATAGAAATAAGGCTAGATATTGCCTTTACGGTATTAATAGTGAGCCGTTTCGCCTATAATTCTACCTCTACCTATATAACGGCCGTAAGACTTATCCTTTAATACCTGGCCGGCTCGCTTAATAGAGGAATTACCTATAGAGGTAATAAGAACCTAGACCTTACTCTAATTAGCTTTAGTAACGCTAACTAGGGACAAGACAAAACTATAAGACGCTCTATATTAGGCTTTGTATTTATGTTAAACGGAGGACTAATTTTATGGAAATCAAAGCTATAAGCTACTATTTCACTATTAATATGTTAATTAGAGTACACGGCTCTAATAACTGCAGTAAAAGAGGCTATATAGCTTTAACTTTTACTTACTGAACTAGGTATATTAGACTAGAGCGAATAGTTTACTAGGATCTTAATTAAAACCAATAATTAAGCTGTAAAAGCGTTGGCTAAAAATCTAGTTTAATATAATTAAACAAAGCACATTGACATCTAGTTTTACTACGTGAGAGATAAGATAAATAGTAATAGGATTAACCTCGTATACATTGCTTTAATTAATATAGCGGCCGACGGCCTTACTAAGCCTCTTATGGGTCCTTAGTTCTATACCTTCTTTAAACACCTTTGGATGGTGCAGAGACTTAATTAACCATACTAGGCCTTAATAGGAAATCAGTACACAATTGGTAGATCCTTGGAGAGTGCGCTAAACGACGCCTTAAGGCCTTAAAACAAGCGATAGAACTTAACCTTAATCTACTAACCTACTACTTAAACCTACTACCTGAATCTAATGGCCACGATATTAGGGAGGGCTTATACTGGTAGGAAGGATAAACATACTTTAGGAGAGATATAGGGTGAGGCTATAGGGCCTCTAGAGCTCTATGGGCAATGTAGAACACCTATAGGGAGGTACTGCTAAAAATTCTAAGAGACGTTTTACGGAGCAGGTGTAACGGAACCTTATAGTAGGAACTACGGTGGGTTCTGTTATTGGGCTGGGTATATAGGTACGACAAATTAATAACGTAATAACAACTAGTGGAGTGGTTGCCTAACAGATTAACTCTAATTATATTCTAAGATTTACTACAAAGAGAGAACTATCTGGGTAGGGACTGTGGTCCTTTAAATACATAACTATACTCCTAAGAAATCCCTTTGCTCTATTTACTCTATCTACTCTGTTCGCTCTGTATAGATTATATAGATTACACAGATCATATAGATTATATTATATAACCTCAGCTACTATTCCTTATTACATAGTTCTACTAGATCTATCTTAGACTGTGCCTATATTAACCAACTAGCTTCTGCTAACTCCTCTCCAAGTAGTTATAATATTATACTTAAGCTGTCCGTAACACTATCTCCCTTCTCTTTATCTTTGTCCTTGAAGATTCCTAACATCTCCAAGTTGTCTACTAGAGGTGTAATGTCCTTTTAATTAACTTGGTTAATATCCTTACTTATAATACCTAAAGCATCTTTTTCTTCTTCTATGTCTTAACGTGCTCGCACTGTGGCTGCCATACTGTTACTTGGTGAAATAATGCCGTCTCCATGTTCTTGTTGTGTAAAAGAGGGGTTAGTCTATATTGCGCTAGCGAGTCCTTCGTTCTAATAACTATCCTCTTGTTTAGAGTGCACTAAAGCAAACGTTCGCTCGCGTTGTGATATTTGTTCTGTTTCTAATGCTAAGTATGCGCGTCCTATAACTCTTAATAGCCTTCAAGTCCCCTAAGTAACTTATTATAGGGTCTCGTGTTTAATCTGCTGCTGCAAAGCTTAATAATAAGCTAGCTTCCTCCCTTACGGAGCTTTAGCGTACTTATGCGGCTTATAAGGCCTACTTGTCTGCTTCTACGCGCTTGCTTTGTCTTAAGAAAGTATATAAGAAGGTTTGTTCTAAGGAGTGGAAACTTATTTAATAGGGTTTGTCTAAGCTGGGTAATAAAAGAACTGGCTCTTCTCCTATAAGGGAAATAACTCTAAGTAGCTTGGCAATTACTCCTCTTAGGTCCCCCTTAGGCGATTTATTCTTTGGCGATCCTTCTTTATTAATACTACCTGACCTACTTTCTTTTAATACTCCTGTACCTTTCCTATAGCGTTCCTTAGGTTGCTTAGTGGTTTTTAGGTAATCTCACTATAGCCTATCCACTTTACTTTATACTATATTTCGTCATCCACCTCCTTGTAACTAATAATCTTTAAAACTTACTATTCGTCTTCTTTTTATCCTCTATACATGTCTGCCTTGTAGACTGGTGGCTTAATATTCCCATATGCTAGCTCTAGCATTGCAATATGCTGTATAGGGTAGATTTTTATTTTAGCTAGTAGGTTTAACTTATACATAACTAATAAAATTCTTTACTTAACTTCAAAAGGTCCTAGTCTAATATAGTCCAATTTCTTGCTTGGTCGTCAACTCTTAAAATTTTTATATAGTAGCTATACTTTATCCCCCTCCTTAAGATCTGGTCCCTTAAATCTCTTAGCATTATAGTACCTTTTCATTTATTTTTATACTAGTTTAGCTGTTTCTTTAAGGTCTATATAAAGATTCATTAACATCTCCATTCTTTGCTTAGCTGTGCTACTCGTCTTTTTTACTTAACGTGGTGATAATAATGTCCTTAGCTCGTATCCGTAATTCGCCTTAAATGGTAATGTTCCCATTCCTTCTTATAGTGTTATATTATATATAAACTGTGTAACTGGTAATAATAATACCTAATTGTTCTATACGTAATTAACATAATGCCTTAAATACTGCTCTAGTGTCTAGTTTAGTCTTTCCATTTGTCTATCCATCTGCGGATAATACACTATAGATATTGCTGCGCGAACCCCTTGTTCTGCTAAAAATACTTCCTAAAATATTACTATAAATTTTAGATCTCTATCTAATATAATCTTGTTTGGTGCTCTATGTCTTATAAATACTTCCTTTATATAGATTCTAGCGACATCCTCTGCTGATATCTCTTTAGTATATGCTATGAAGTATTCCTACTTTATTAGCTTATTTACTATTACTAAGATCGCGTTATAATCTTATCCTATAATAGGATCTCTTGACTTTAGTAACTTAACAATAAAGTCCTATAATATAACCTCCTATGGTCTTCTTAGTGTCTTGATAGGTTGTAGCCCTCTATATAGCTTATGCCTCGTTGGTTTGTTCCTTTGGCAATCTAAATATTCCTTTATAACTTATCTTACTAGTCCCCAGATTCCTTAAATAATGTACTCCTCTTAAAGTCTTAATACTAAGCCTATAGCTCTATTATGTCCTTATGTTATTTTCTTATGGAATTCCTTAACAAACTCTTCTGTAATAGACTTAGGTATATATATTGCTTCTCTATTTTTATATTGCTCTAAGTCTAGATCCTCTGCCTATACTTCTTAGATCTTCTGTGTTTATTTACTCTCTAGTAATTTATAGATCTAACTTTTCTTGGTTGCTATAATTTTTGGATAATTATACCTAATTAATCCGTCTTAATCCTTTCGCAATAAAGCTCCTAATAGCTTTTTACTACTTTATAGTTTAGCCTTTCTACTTAGAGCGTCTGCTCGTGCATTGTCTATACCCTTAGTATACTGAATTTCAAAATGGTATTCTATAAGCATTTCCGCCCATCTAACCTATCTTTGGTTGAGTTCCTTTGTTGTTAGGAATCCTATAAGGTTCTTATAGTCCGTCTTAACTATAAATAGTTTCTCTATACCTTGTAAGAATGCTCTCTATTTCTTAAGTACTGTAACTATACCTAATAACTCCTTGTTGTAGATGTTATAGTTTAACTCTAGTGGTGTCATCTTTCGACTATAGTATGCTACTAGGTGCCATCTATCTTGATATTTCTATAGGAAGTATGCCCCTAGTATAAAGTCTAATGCATCTGTTTCTATAACTGTCTCTAGACCTAGTTAATAGATCTTAAGAACTAGCTCCTAGGTAAATAACTCTTTAACTCTCTTAAATAGTTCTTATTATTCCTTTTCCTATGCCTACGGTTCTTCTTTCTTTGTTAACTATGTAAATGGCTTAATATTCTATAACTATTACGCTATAAACCTTCTGCAATAATTGCAAAACCCTAGGAACGATCTTAACTGCATAACGTTCTTTAGTTCCTGCTAATTTACTATAGCCTTAATCTTCTTTAGATCTATACTAAGTTGGCCTAATTTAATAATAAATTTAATAAAATTGGTCTTTCTGGTAAAGAACTCGCATTTCTTAATTGCTACTAGCATCTTTTTTTCTTATAGTCTCTTTAAGACCTATTTAATGTGTTTTCCGTGCTCTTCCTTACTCTCTAAGTAGATGATAATGTTATTAAGGTATACTATAACAAATTCATCTAGGTGTTCTCTTAATATACTATTAATTCGCTTCTGGAACGTTGCTAGTGCGTTTATAAGCCCAAATTATATAACTAATGGCTTATATAGTCCTTCCTTTAACCTAAAGGCTGCCTTCTATTTGTTGCCTTCCTTGATTCTAATCTACGTCAGGAAAAAATTTACCAGCATTTTTGCAGCATTTGGCAGCATTTCGCGGCCAAATGCGCATTTCGCGCATTGCAACGTGTAGCGTATGGTATTAACTAAGAGGCGGCATACTGCCGCATTTAATAGAAACCAATAACACAATACAGCTAATTGCGCATTTTGCACTTAATACGCATTTTATACTTAATGCGCATTTTATAATTATTGCGCATATTATACTTAATGCGCAATTAATATATAATACCCTTCTTGCACATTTTGTATATCTTACTCACTTTAAGCAATAGATAGGCGTTGCTTTTCCCATGTAGTTGTTATTAAATAAATTATATTATTTTAGATAATTTAATATAATATAGCGACGGTTCTCTTCTACCTACCTGCCTACTTGCCTGCCTGCCTGCCTGCCTGCCTGCCTGCCTGCCTGCCTGCCTGCCTGCCTGCCTACCTGTCTGTCTGTCTGTCTGTCTGCTGTACCTACCCGTCTATGCCTACCTGTCTGTGCCTACCTGTCTGTGCCTACATGTCTATGCCTACCTATCTGTGTTACCTTGATTCAATCGATTAATTAAATCGTTTATAGTGTTCGCTAGCTGGTTGTTCAAACGGGTTGTCGTCTGGCTCTAGCAGCAGTTATCTGGCTCTGGCGACGGTCGTCTAGCTCTAGCAACAGTTATCTAGCTCTAGCAACGGTCGTCTAGCTCTAGTAACGGTTATCTAGCTCTAACGACAGTTATCTAGGTACAGGAGTATAGGAGGTAAGGCAGGATATATATACACATACACATAGGGTCAGTGCTCAGGGGTTAGGTCTATGCTTATATTATAACAACGCCGAGTCATAACAACGCGTTAGGTTAGTGCCGTGACAATACAGACCTTTATATAGACCTTCGTGCAGACCTTTGTGCAGAGTCTCGTGCAGAGCCTCGTGCAGAGCCTCGTGCAGAGCCTCGTGTAGAGCCTTATACAAAGCTTCGTATAGAGCTTCGTGCAGAGCTTTATGCAGAGCTTTGTGTAGGGCTTTGTGTAGAGCTTCGCGTAGACCTTCGTGCGGACCTTCGTGTAGAGCTTTATACAGAACTTCGTGTAGAGCTTTATGCAGAGCTTCGTGTAGAACTTTATACAGAGCTTTAGGGGTAGTAATTTTAATATTTATTAATAAAGTATATATAAAATATAAAATATAAAATATTTATTATTATTAATATTATAAAATTAAACTTTTATGTATGCTTACTAATATTTAAAATTATTAAAATTATAAAATTAAACTTTTATATATGCTTACTAATATTAATAATATTTAAAATATATACTTTTATACTTTTATATATGCTTACTAATATTAATAAAAATTAAAAATTAAACTTTTATATATGCTTAGTAATTATATAGTTAGCACTTAGCAGCTAAATGCTAAGACTTAGTTATAAATGCCGCATTTAGCTACTAAATGCTAATACTTAATTATAAATGCTGCTAAATGCTGGGAAATGTTGGGAAATGCTAGGAAATGCTAGGAAATGCTAAAATGGTAAAAAGGTAAAATTAAATGCTAGTAAATTTTTTCCTAATGTAAGGTAAGGAAGATACCAAAACTATTTAATGCTAGTAACGATTATAAGAGTATAATGCAACTGTAGATAGTTTTAAACACTATATATAGCTATTATATAGCGAAACCTGTTACGATTATATAGTGGCGTATATATGGGCTAAGGGATGTGTCTTCTAGTAACTTATAGGTAGTAGCGTAGCGTATATAGTAGCGTTAGGAAAAAATTTACTAGCATTTTTATAGTATTTAGCAGCATATTGCGGCTAAATACGCATTTTGTAATATATAGCGTATAGTATTAACTAAGGTGCGGCTAAATGAAAAATTATTAAAATTATACTTTTATGCATACTTACTAATATTAAGAAAGTATATATAAAATATAAAATATATTAATTTTATTATTAATATTAAATTTATAAAAATTATACTTTTATATATGCTTACTAATATTAAGAAAGTATAT
>Ga0307507_10003306_pt1 | contig 31608 bp, 33 predicted proteins | sample 7_EM_MG_FD_207223 | JGI IMG/M metagenome (GOLD analysis project Ga0307507, IMG submission 207223) | Populus trichocarpa ectomycorrhiza microbial communities from riparian zone in the Pacific Northwest, United States - 7_EM | ecosystem: Host-associated > Plants > Roots > Unclassified | place... | reverse complement strand
AAGCTCCCTCTCCCCTCCCCTCCCCAATCTTTCAAACCTCTCGTCCAACAACTCCTTCCCCCCGTGCCTCCTCTTCAAACCTCCACCATTATCCTCCTCAGCACCACCCATCAATCTCCTCCCGCCGCCCCTCATCTTCCCTCTCAATCGGTTCCTCGTCATCTCGCCGCCCCTCTTCCTCAGTCCTCTCGCCATCCTCGGTCGACCAATCCCTCCCACAGCGTCTACCTCGTCAACAAACCGCTCAGGAGGCTGCTGCGTTCGCAGAACTTCACCAGGAACTCGAGACGGAGCAAGAAGCGCAGGTCAACAGATTGCTAAATATGATCCGTCTACAGCAACTCCAGCAACAGTCTCTAAATCAGGGTTCGAGCGGTAGCGTCATAGATGATAATTGCTCCACCGCCGCAACCATTGATTCGAACTCTACCCTAGGCGCGGCCGTGGGTGGTGGGCGAGCGTTGTCACCGGTCTCGGCATATAGTCGTAGTGGACGTTTATCCCGAGAGAATTCAACCACTTCTGCGAGCAGGGGTAGAAGGAGGAGGTCGGGCTCTAGGGCTTCTACGACTACGTCGACTTCTAGCCCTAGTTTTCCGACTGGGAACTTCATTCCTGATAATGCTAGTGATACCTCTGCCAGTGTGCCTTGGCTTGGGTCTTCACATAGCGATATGGCATTCTACATTGCGGAGGCGCAGATGCTCACGAGAGAGAACGAAATGCTAAAGAGGAGGATTAGAGAGCTTGAAAGACAGGTTTCAGAACTTAGCTCTAAGTCGTCCGCTGCTGGGAGCGATGTTGCGTCACCGGGTGGCACAACTTCTTAGGCATACAATAAAGGGCGAGTGGTGGGACTACTGCTGCTGTCTTCACTTATCATCCTGTTGAGTCTATTTTTATCTTTTCTACTCCTGTCTCTTTTTTGTTCCGGCTTTTTCCCGTCCACCCCTCACCCCTCCAATATCTATTTATCCGCAACGGTGTTCCTGTTGCCGTGCCTTTTTTCCCCAGTCTTCTGTGGTTACTTCCTGCTTGGTTATGGTAGGCTCGATTGATCTTCATTTTCAGTAGAAAATAGCAACAAGCACCTCTTCTTTTCTCCGTTCTGTTTGGCTTGTAGCTTTGCAAAAGTATACAAACATATTTATGATTGCTAGCACCGTATGTTACTGTCACTATCGCACTGGGACTTGCACGTGTATGATATTATTTCGGAACAACATGGAAAAAGCCGTGTGCTGTCATCATCCGATAACAACAAGACCTTTGTGTAACTTTGGCCATCCGAGGGGACATGGCCAATGACCTGCCGCATCGCTCGCGAGCCAATGCCAGCTGCGTGAGCAAATTAAAATACAAGGGCCCCTTGAATGCCGGTACGTGATTGATCCCCCCAATCACGATCAAAACTCCCCATGGCACAACCCTCCAATCCAGCGGAAGGATGCGACTATCCTTGCCGGCGGGTTGATCCCCTTCCCCCTAACCTACCGGTATCCCTTGAAACAGTCAAATTCCCAGCTGGGCGCGCTAAGGTCAGATTTAGCGGTCGGAAAATCGGATTTTCCATCGACCCTGCACTCAAATGACTTAGCATCCTTGGGGGAGCCCAACATTTTTCGGCCAACCACAAAGTTTGAATCGTCCCAGAATGGGCTTAATAACGTGACGGAGGAGGCAGCTACCGGTACTGGAGTAAGTTACGATAGTGCCTACTTGAATGTGCGAGAAGAATAAGTTGCCCTACTCACGATAACCATTGACTGCACTGTTGTGGATACCAGAACTTCATTGTCCTCTGAAAGTTTCAGGACCGGCAGAATACACCGAATAGAGTTTAACAAGGGCTGCATATGCGAGTAAGCAAGAGGGTAACCCCTTGTTATGCTGCAGAACCGCACCTCAAACTTCCTAGCATTTTACTTCAGACTGTTACTCTCGCCTTGACAAGGCAAGGGGTAAGTTAGCCTTGAACTGTCCGTATGGGGACAAGGTTGGCACTATGAAAGAATAGTAAATTTTGGTAGATTTCCCTTATGGAGTTGGAGAGTTCACTTTTTGTAAATGGTTACCAATGTGTATCTTGAATTGGGGTTAATCATTTTGGTCATGATTGCTGATTAAGGCTTTTACGGCTTATTTCTTTCTTTCTTATCTTTTGAGAGGATTTTTGAAACTTTTTTTTCTTCTTTTGTTTTTAGGTCTTCTAGACCACGAACAATTCTGGGGACTTCACGGGGAGAGAAAAAAACAGCGCCCGCAATGCTCCCTCCGAGCACCGCGGGCGCTTGGAAATACTATACTTCGCTAGCCCCTCCCTCTTTTTATTAGTAAGCATAAATTGTGATAAAGGTCTATTGTACCAGTGCAATGTCCCTAGAGGCGTATCAGAAAAGCACTTATCTACGTAACATGTTTCGGTTTTACCGTTGTTAATGGCATTCATTGTTCTTCAAGCACAATAGAGTATGAGAATCTTGCGGACGCAGCCGTACTCGTTGAAAGAAAAGAAAAGACAAATATAGCGACCTAGGAGATCCCATTGGATCTATTGCACTGATTTCCTCCTTCTGCCCCTCTCTGCCTCCTAACGACGGAGTGTCTGCAGAAGGCTGAGCCGATTGGATAGAAGAGAGGGGAAATGTGAGGGGAGAAATAGAGTCTACAGAGCTCCGCATTACCTAGAGATGGATGTCTTTAGTGGGCTACAGTGAGGCGAGCTACAGAGGGAGCAAATTACTTCCATTTTCCTGAGATCTCCAGGAGCCCCGCGTTATCATACCTTAGTTGTGCTCGCTGCACATTTAAAACGGATCACCCTCCGTCACTCGCGCTGCAACAGCAACCTGCGTCAGCCAGGCTGGCGCCGATCTATCGTACCCACTTCCCACTGTCAGGAACGTAAGTAGCCACGGCATGGAGCACGGCCAGGGTGCGTGGACTACTTATGGGATCATCTATTCGAGAATGCTCTTTTTCCATATAGCCCCAACCTTATCGCAAGAACTGAGAACCTCGCCGGGACTTTGGAGCTGCCTCTGCTATCGTAGTAAGGCCTGTTTGATTTTTCTTTTTATTTATCTTGACCGAGGGCTGAAGAGAATCTTTTCGCTCTGTTCTTCTTAATCCAAGGGGGGAAATTCTGGGTGTCCTACGAGTGGCGTCATTTCTCAACTATTCCAGTTTTCACGGTATCATGCCCACGACGAAACTGGGTGGATGGCGAGCAGTGGCATTTGGTGGGCAAAATAGTTAATCGTCAAGGTTAGGGTTACACAAGATTACATGTAATTGATCCCTGTTCGTCACCCCCTCCAGTTTCATCGTAGGCACGTGGGACACTATACTTGTAGCTCTTGTGAATGGCAATACCCCTCCCGGCACTTTACAAAGGAGTCTCCATACTGCAAGCCCAAACTGCCGACAACCCACGGTGTTATTGCTCAAACAAACAACATCCGAGTTTCCGGGAACTGGGGTTCTTCCTTCCTTCCTTCCTGCCTCATCAAGCCGGTGAAGCCACGGCCCGCTACTACCCTCGTTTTATATATATAAAAAAAAACACTTGGGAACTGGTATTTTAGGCAAAAATGTTTCTTAGGGCATCGGGGAGATTTTTTGCATCCGCGGCGGCAGTGGGGCGGAGGCCCTTTAGGAATGATTTTACCCATTGTGTAAGTGGAGGAGGAGGAGCGAAATGATAGTGGTAATAACAAGCTTCTGGTTCTGGGGAGTTTGGCTAATTTTTGAGTTGGGGAGTGGGGGGAGTGTGAGGAGATATATAGGTGATAGGAGGAGGAGTTGTAGGCTTAGCTGTCGCTAGACAATTATCCAAAAGGCCAGGGACGAGTACGCTATTAGTTGAGCGGCACCAAGCAATTGGTACTGAGACCTCATCCAGGAATTCTGAGGTCTTTCCTCCCTCCCTCCCCTCCCTCCCACCTTCTCACCCTGCTAAATCGGCCTCTAGGTGATCCACGCGGGCCTCTACTACCCACCCAACAGCTACAAAACTACGCTCTGCAAAGCTGGCAACGCCCTACTCTATGCCCTCTGCGAAAAACACCACATCCCCTACCGGCGCACAGGCAAATGGATACTAGCGCAAGACCCCGACCAACTTGAATCCCTCGAACGCTTGCACGCGCACACCCGTGCTCTGTCCATCCCTACGAAATGGCTCACGTCCCAGCAAGCACGGTTGCGGGAACCCGCTGTCCGGGCAGAAGCCGGGGTTCTCGAGTCACCGCTTACCGGCATCGTAGACTCGCACGCGCTGATGACGTTCCTGCACGGAGATTTCGAAAGTGCCGGTGGTGACTTTGCCAAGGGCGCACGGGTAGTCGACGTCCAGGCGATTGGGTCCGGCGGGGATATGGGGTATAGAGTCACTGTGGATGGCAATGGGCAGGGCAATGGTGGCGGTGGGGAGTTTAGCGTTTCTGCGGATGTATTAGTTAACGCAGCGGGCTTGTCCGCTATTGATATTTCGAACATGCTCTTGCGGAGCTACCCGGAGAGGTTATTGCAGGCTTACTTTTGCAAGGGGACCTACTTCTCTTATTCCGCTTCTACGCCCAAGGTCGGGACCTTGCTGTACCCCGCGCCGATCAAGGGCTTTGCTGGGCTCGGCACCCATTTGACCATGGATATGGCTGGGCGCATCAGGTTCGGGCCTGACGTTGAGTGGGTGCCGGATCCGAATAACCTAGTGCCCAATAAGAGTAGGGTAGCCGCGGCCACTGTCGCCATAAAAACTTATTTGCCCGGGCTGGAGGAGGCCGCACTCGCGCCCGATTATTGTGGAATTAGGCCCAAGTTGGTGCCCGAAGGAATGGGTGGGGTTGGGCAGGTGGACTTTGTCATTCGGGAGGTGGAGGGGTACAGTGGATTTGTGAATCTACTGGGGATTGAGAGTCCTGGTGGGTTTTGCGCATCTATTCGCCTGTAATTCTTTAGGGAGAGCGGGTGCTGATTGTTGAATAGGACTTACTTCTTCCTTGGCGATTGCGGAGATGGTTGATGGAATTTTGTATGGGTGAAGGTTTGGACAGAATCCCAGTATTGTGGCGTACGATAGATCTCCAGCGAGCTTTAAAATATGCACATTATTGTATCCATTTCCTCTTTGCGTCTATGGTATCCCATAACTATCTACACAATTATTAAAACCCCCAGCGCCCCTCCGTCCATTACTCCAAAACGGCAAGCATCTCCTCCTCACTTGTAAACTTCTCCCTCCCCTTCCCGAACCTCGCCCCGCGCTCCTTCTCCGCCTCATCAATCTTCATCCATTGCGCCCAGCTAATGGACCTCATCCCCCGACTCGCAGCTTCATTCCTGACAGCCTCCCAGCCAAGTTTCTCCTCTTCTCCGCCAAACTTCATAAACTCCACTTCTCCACCCGTCCAGTCACTGACGATCCTATCGCCAGTTTCAAAGGCGTCGTACATAGTGTTAGCAATGACACCCGTAGGCCCACGTTTGACCCATCCGCTGGCGTAGACTCCGGACACGGGGATGGCTGGATCCCCGGTTTTTGGGTCAAGGGGTTTAATGACGCGGCCATCCTCGTTGGGAACTAATCCGCGCTTCTCGTTGAAGGGAATCCCGAGGGTTTCAAATCCGGGGATTTGTTCACTTAGATAGCCAATGCTTCTGAACGCTAGATCTGTAGGGAGTACTTCCGTCTCGCCGGTGCCGATGGCCTTAGAACTGGGGGAGAACATTGGCTCCTCTAGCCTATTCTTTTCGAACTCTATCGCTTTAATGCGAGCTGGGTCGCTCGCTGCTGGGATAAACGCCTTTGGCGAGCGTAGGAAGCATAGCTCCCACGACTTCTCTGGGTCAGCCAGCCGTGTCTTCGGGCCCTTCTGTAGAACTTGCATGATTCGCTTCTGCGCTCTCGGGAAAGAATTCGGATCCTCGGGGAGTAGCGAAGCGTGCACGGGGTGAAACCCGACTCCCTGCAGAGATAACAGCTCCCTCAACTCCTTCACGGTAAACGCCGCCTGTAATAGCCCTCTCCTGCCCACAACCCTCACCCGCTTAACCCTGCTCCTGCTCAGCTCCTCGATAGCATACTCGGTTATATCCGTCGTCCTCAAATCGTCCACGGGCGAGAGTAACATCCTCGCCACGTCTAGTGCAACATTACCCTGCCCAATCACCGTCGCTTCCTCCGCTAGGTGCAGGCTCGGCTTCAGGTGGCGGTACTCCGGGAGGCCGTTGTACCAGCCGACGAATGCCCGGGCGGAGTACACGCCCGCCAATGTATCCTCGCCGGGGATCGCGAGTTTGCGGTCTTTGGAAGCGCCGTAGGAGAGGAGGAGAGCGTCATAATGTGGGCCTAGAGCGGTTAGTGGGAGGCTGCGGTGCGGCGGGTGTGGCCAGGATGTGCCGATTGGAGTGTTTCCGATGTACGTGAAGCGTGGGTCTTGGGCCACCTCGTTGAATTTGTCTTGACAGTTCTGGGGCGTATTTTTTTTGTATGGTGAGTAATTGGTGGCGGTGGTGGTGAGTGGAAGTTAGGGAGGGGGAAGAGGGAAGAGGGAAACCTTGACTTCGGGGTGATCCGGTGCAACGCCGAACCTGACAAGTCCGTACGGCACTGGCAATGATTCGTACATATCTACCTTCGCATTGGCAAGTTTGTTTAGGACCCGATAGGCAGTGTAGAATCCAGCCGGCCCAGCTCCTATCACAGCCATACGAAACGGCCGGTCTGGCCGTCTAGCTACCGTATTCAAACATCGACTCCCAGGTGGTTGAAACAAACCCCGCCGTAGTGTTGAGAATAATAGCTGTTTCGAGAATGTAGTTGTGGCAGACATGGTTGGTGAGTTTCTCATGGGTGATACCTTGACCACTATTTCAGCCGCGGTTTTAGGGTGAGACTTTGTGGCTTAAGCTTTGTTTCGACGTCATTTTAGCACTTTTGGCAGGTGCAACAACAGGGTTCTCACACTCACCCACAAGTTTTATATCCCCCACTGTACGGTACGGCATGCACCCCCGCAGTATTTATCGAGAGTTTGTCGACTTTGGACAGTTGGCGAGGGATTGCCCTTCTTTGGCGAGATAGTATGCTTGGCCATGGCCCTAATAATGTAATGTGGCGCTCAACTCTAACTTTGGGTATGGGGTGAGCAGCCTCGATACAAGCTCGAATATCAACTTTAAGGATCCGGATGCCGTTCGGTGTGTGCCGGCTTTCTTATAGCATCTGGTTCAAAGGCTTATATAAACTTGCTAGGGAGCTCACGAAATGTCTTCTTTATCGAGACTTTGGGTTGAACCTTGCGCTCCCCGAGGATCGACTGTGTCCGACTGTGCCGAATAGGTCTGGAACTTTCACTATTCTAGGGTGTTGTGTGCGGGCTTTTTACTGAATGTTTGGATGGGGGGGGGGTTAGGTTGAATTATGTCCTTTGGATCCAAGATTTACTTGATTCCACTGGTAATCCCGAAAATGATGAGTTTGAGCCTACACGCGAGGTTGTGGGGCTGGACGTGTATGCTGTTTTCGCTTCTTGAAATCCTACGAGAGTACGCTGAGTTGTATGTTCTAGGGGAACTGGTGCGAGTTGTATATACCCACTCCTTGGGTGTGCGTTACGAGATAATTGGAAGTTTGTTGCTACAGGTTTGCATGTTTGGTTATTCCAGAGGTTTTAGCGTGGGAGTGTATATTTCCGGCTGACGAGCTAGACATCGATGGGAAGTCACTTGAGTATGCTAGGGAGAATATCAAGAGGAATAGGGAAAAGGTCGGAGACTTAGATGAGAGGATTACGGTTTTTGATAATTCTCCTGATAATGATATCTTCCCAGTCGAGAAATTGGGGATTGAGAGGCACTATCGCCCTATCCGTGAGTAAGTGATCGATATGCTAATAATGGATAACCCAGACTCGATTTCACAATGTGTAACCCTCCGTTTTACACCTCCATAGACGACATGTTCGACTCAGCTAGGAAAAAGAACTTACCACCCTCATCGGTATCTTCTCAATCGCCCGCACTCTCTACTGACCTTCCGTAGCTAATGTACTTAGGCCTGCACTGGCACCACCACTGAAATGGTCTACCCCGGCGGCGAAGCCTCCTTCATAACCTTAATGCTCGACCAGTCGCTCCAACTCCCCCCAAACCCCGGCTTCAACAATACTTGGTACACTAGCATGCTTGGAAAACATAGCTCCGTAGAATCGCTAGTGCCAGTGATAAAGCTGCATACACAAAACTATGCAATCACGGAATTCAAACAGGGCTCTACGCGGCGGTGGGGAGTTGCATGGAACTTTGGCGATAGGAGACCTTGTCTGGCTGCTGTACGCTATGAGAGCTCACAGTTGAGAGGGTTTATGCCGTTTCCCACCGAGTTTGAGTTTGATGCTGCAGGCGATGTGGTGAATGTTGGTGAGGCCATCGATAACACCCTTACTGCGGAGATTGGACTTGGGTCCGGGGAGTGGGTGTGGGACCCATCGGTGAGTGCGGGGTGGGGGGGTGTGAGGGGAAATGTATGGTCAAGGGCTGCTCGAAGGGCGAAAGCGAGGGGATTAGAAATAGAGGGGATTAGTAGTGGAGTTGCTTTAGGCTTTCGGGTTGGTGTGACGGAGAAGGGAGGCCAAAGTGTAAAGGTGAAAGTTAGGTGGACAAGGGGGGTTGATTCCGTCCTCTTTGAGAGTCTTTGTGGGATGATCAAGAGGAAGGTTTTAGGCGGCTAGAAATGTATCAATGATCTTTTAAACCGGTTTTCTTTGTATAATACCGAATGAATCATCAAACTCCTGCCTTGTCTATCCACTGTGTACCGCGCTGACCGCGAGATGGGCTTTTGAACACTGCGAAGAGCATTTCCCATTCACTTTTCTTCTAGCCCCACTTTTACATTACTTAAGCCACTATAATTGATATCTTTGGGACCCAAAACCTTTCACCCAGGACCCAAGCGAAAATTTCGAGTGCGACCCGATGAACCTTGGCACCCCAAGGGCAATGCCAAACTTAAGCCACCACCATCCTTCCCAAGAATCTCAACAAATACACCCCCAACCACCAACACCACAACAACCAAAATGTCAACCGCCGAAGACACCACCCCGACCGACCCACACCCCCAATACCTCCTCGACCTCCTACAAATCGTGCACACAAACCTCCAACACCAGGCCGACTGGCACTCCCTCTCGACCCACACGTCGCCGAGCCTCCCGCGACCACTGATCTCGGGGATTCCGCCGGAGGGCACGAAGCAGGAATGGGTGCTGCCGGTTAGCCTGCGCGAGAAGTGGTCTTTGCGGAAGTGGGCGGAGGTTTTTGATGCTCTGCCTGAGATGGATGGGGATGAGGGTGGTGACGAGGATGGGGGGAAGGAGAAGGAGGGGAAAAGGTTGATGATGGGGGTTGTTAGCGATGATAGTACCGTTGTGTATTATGTTGTTGGGGAAGGGATTATCAAACCTAAGCAGAATTAGAGGCAGGGCGGGGGAGTTATCGATGGAAGGGGAGGGGGACGTGATGGAGGGTTGGATGGGGTATGATACGTGGGGATGGGCACGATACCCAAAGTCTTGAATATTTGTTTGTTTGTTGGGGGGTGTTCAGTTCTCGTGGCTCCGGAAATCCCTGATGCGATACTGTCGGTGTATATCGACGTGACCGCACTCAAAAAATGACTGATGGTACTATCCCTTGTGCCTGGTAAATATCAGGGGGGAAAAAACAAAAGAATAGAGAAAAAAAAAAAGCAGGAATTACGATACGGTATGACATTTTTTTCTTCGAAGAAGAAACACCCCTCTGCACATAACCGTCTGATAAGGTGCGCTGGGGTAGATCCGGCAAAAGTCAGCATATGCCGCTAGCGCTGCATGCTCCCGCCGTCCCGCGCGATCTACCACCAATCATAATAGCCCGCTCCCTGACCACCCACCATCCACCTCTGAAGCTATCGTCCCCACAATTATCGCGCGGTCTCGCACCACCACATTTTCCTCGTGAATACCAATGTCAGATTCACTCCCCCGAGGCCGACCACTCGCTGCCTGTCTGATATGGCATGTTATAGCGACTCGAAGATCCGTATATGGTCCGTGACAAGGGTATTTCACAGCGAGTGATGTCCTATGAAGGCCAGAGGTGGAGGGCGGCGAATGCATAGGTCGACAACAAGCCTAGGCATCCACATAGCGCGATAGTAAAATTGAAAAAGTAGCGCTTTATAAATTGATAGAAACATTGTTTTCAATTCGCCTCATAATTTACCATATAACTCAACCCCGACAACCTCTCTCTCGCAACTCGCACCTACCGGCACTATGCCTCCAACACAAAGTAATACCACCAACATTGCAAAAGTTACTCAAGTGATCAACAACCAACGAATAAGTGGAAAAGGAGATGGAGGAATAAAGAAGAAAAAAACTATTAATGCAAACAGCCGGCCAGCATCCATCACATAAACCATACATTTTTCATATGATATAATCAGAGAGATGCAGTAAAAAGGCAAGGAAAAAAAGCAATAGAATAGAATATACCTCCCTTTCACCCGCCCATCCATCGTAACTCTAGCTAAAAATGTAGAGAATAAAGAATATATCTAACGAACTGAACTGAACCGAACCGGAAACGAAAAAGGAAAAATAAAAGGAAAAAAATAGAAAAAAAGCTCCCCCCCCGGCCCATGATAATAGCATCATAATATTATTATTGTATGATAAGGGGGAGTGGGAATAAAAATATATGTGAGGGTAAGAAGGGGGGGTTGATCTAATTAGGGTAAGTAACTAGCTAGCTGGGGAAGAAAATGGAAATGGAAGTGAGAAAGCAATGATCCGGAGTTCCATGACAGATAGCAAAGTAAGGTAAGCCGAGTAAACACGAAGAAGCTTGGAGAAAAAAAGTGTGCTAAAAGATTCGTGAAAAAATGTAAAAGAACACCAAATCACCGCCAACACGTCTAACCCATATCACCTAGTGGTAAAGTTTGTTTTAGTAGGAAAAAAGGTTAGAGCAGAAGGAAAGGAAAGATAAAAAATAAAAAAAAGGTAAGTATTTGACATTAATTGCCCGAACCCAGGGGGGCTAAACTCCGTCGGCCCCATCATCAGCACCACCCTTGGTTCCTTGGGCCGCCTCTCCTTCATCCTCCTCTTCCTTTTTCACCCCAGTCTCCACGACTCTAAATGCCCCACTAGCCTCCTCCTTACCCCTGGCAGCGCGAGAGTACGCTTCGGGACTGCGATCCATCAAAGTTTCCAGCTCCGCGTCGGTGAGTAACTGCGTGCCCTGTTCGACAACATTGACCTTCTCAAAGTCCTCCTTGAGGAGCTGGGCGAGCTCTTCCTCTTCCAAGGTCGAGGGGGCGGAGACGCTCCTGAACTTACCCTTCTGGATGACCAGCTTTTCCAAGCGGCGCTTGCCATCCGCTCTCTCTAGGATAGTCTGTTCCACGGTTGCGGCGGTGGCGAAGCGGTAGATTATCACAGGCTTTTTTTGCCCTATGCGGTGCGCGCGATCTTGGGCTTGGAGGTCCTGTTGCGGGTTCCAGTCCGAGTCAAAGAGGATGACAGTGTCGGCGGCAGTGAGCTGTTTTTTAAATTACTAAAAGAATGGTCTTTGATAGTGGGTAGGGAGGAGGCCTTACGTTGATACCTAAACCACCGGCTCTAGTGCTGAGCAAAAAGAGATTCCACCCTGCGTCTTTGTTGAATCTCCTGATATGCTCACGTCTATCTTCTTGCTTGATCTTCCCATCAATTCTGCAAACGGGCCAGTGTCTAAGAGTCACAGCCCATTCCTCGAGAATGTCAAGCATCCTGGTGAACTGGCTGAAGATAAGAACCTTATGACCTCTCGCGAAGAGCGCCGGAACGAGTCTCTCGAGGAGCATCATCTTTCCAGAGGCAGTTACTAGGCGTTCATCAGGCGAACCCTCATCCCATGGCCAGTAGAACAAATGAGGGCTATTGCAGACAAGGCGCAGCTGCATAATAGGATTTTGCAGTTTCTTAGCGCTAATTTCTTGGGCTGTTAAGAAAAAAAAAAAGAAAGAAAAGAGTCAGCACATCATTAACAAAAAATAAATAAAAACTTGTGCTATTGAAAATTTTAAGTGGAAGGCCGGTAACTTACTAGCTTGGAGAATCTGTTGTTCTTCCTCGGTGAGAACGGGTTCTAGTTCCTCATTCTCAAATGGCGCTTCCTCTAGCATCTGAAAATACTCGTCATCTGACAACTCCTTGTATGAAACACACTTTTTCTTCCGCTTTGGATCTGGGCTCTTGGCCCTCTTATTGGGTGATTCTTGACCGACGGTCAAAAGCTTACGCTTTTTATGATTGTGCCTGCTGCTGAGCAGTTGTTCTATCAACCACTCCTTGGCCTTGCGATCCAAAATCATCCCGTAGAGATCCTTCTGGCTCCTAGTCAGAGGTGCATACAAGATATACTCTCGCTTGGGAGGCAAGTTAGTTTCGACGTCCGCCTTGATTCTTCGGAGCAAGAACGGCTTTAAGATTGCATGTAAGCTAGCAACAATCCCAACCTTCTTCTCCTCTTCCAACCATGCGTGATGCCCTTCTTTCTCTTTCAAATCATTGAAATTGAACCAGTTTTGAAAGCTATCGAGATCGTCGAAGATATCAGGTAACAGAAAGTTCAGCAGAGACCACAATTCTGACAAATTGTTTTGAAGAGGGGTGCCAGTAAGAAGCAGACGATTTGCTGAATTGTACTTCTTCAGCTCACTGATCAATTTGCAGTTGAGATTCTTGATACGGTGACCTTCATCGATGATGATAAACTTCCAATTATGCTTTTTGAGATGTTTGCGATCGACCATAACGAGTTCGTAAGACGTGCATACGACGGGGAACGTCGCATCTAGCTTCGCCATCCTTGTTTTACGCATTACCTCACGTTCAGGCGGAGTCCCATGGTATAGAATGGCTGGGATCTCGGGTGCGAATCTAAACGAACAGTAAGCCATCAAGCCCAATATGAATAGCCACCAAATAGAATAACAAACCTCGCAATCTCTTCAACCCAATTCGACAATGTAGACACAGGTGCGACGACCAGGAAAGGGCCCACCATGCCCTTTTCTCTCAGAAATGCCAGAAAACTGATTGTTTGAAGAGTTTTACCAAGCCCCATCTCGTCTGCTAGAATTCCGTTGAGTCCGTTCTCGTATAGCGAAACCAACCATTCTAGCCCTTGAAGCTGATACTCTTTCATAATGCCCCCAGTAATCAATTTAGGCTGTCTAGCTGATTTTAGGTCTTTCTGTTGACCCAATTTCATCTCCCCAGCTTCCTCAACTGCAGATGCCAATGCCTGTGCAGTATTTCCCGCGCCTTTCAATTCCTCTTTAGTAAAGTAATCAGAAATGGCAGCTGTTTCCTTCTTGGCAGGGCGTCCAGGCCTTCTCCTGGTCTTCACGATGGGTGGCTCCTGCTCAGTAGAAGCACCAGCAGTTCGAGAGCTCTTGCGGATGGTCTCGACCTTAACGTTCCCCTCTGCTTTTGTCGCCTCTTCCTCCGTTTCTGCCTTTTGTTTTTTATCGATAGCTTCAGCTCGCTTCCTCATCGCTTGCTGCTGCTGCATCATTTTTTCGCCAATGATGGAGGTGTAAATTCCGCTCTGCTTGATTAAAAAGTCGAGACGAATCTTCATCTTATCCACAGGAACTTTGGAAAAGTCTTCCACTGATACAGGATAGTATTGAGTCAGTTACTAAAATTCTTTAATTAAATATATATACATATGTATATATAAAGGACAAATAGAATTCATAAAACTAACAAATAAGAGAAATAACTTACCGGTATCTTCAACCTTTATTGGATCTGAAGGGGAGTAGTCCGTTTCACCAGGAGGCGAAACAGACGTTGCCTGAGTATCAGCGGGCGAGTTTGCATTGGAAGGAGACCCGCTAGACATTCCTTCGGTTGTAAAAGAAAAATAGGTAAAAAGGAAAAATAATTAGATGGGAATGATTGGTAGTGAGAGGGGGAGAGAGAAGTAGAGAAATCCTAAAGAGCGGGTGTGTGGTCACTCAGAGAGAGTGTGTGTGGTGTGGGTATTGGACTGGCTCTGAACGCGACAAAGGGTGAAGGGGAGTGAAGTCAGGAGGTGGCGGCAGGAACAACGGAAAGACGCGTTTAGCTAGCTAGGGGTTTTTCTGTGTTTTCGCGTTGCGACTTGCAAAGTGGTTCACAAACAGCCCTCAAACACAGCATCTCTGGTCACTTGGGATGTTTAGGGCCTGCGACAGGCCCAGGCTCCTGTACTAACCATGAGTTGTAAAGGGTTAAAAGAAAGAAAGAAAAAACTTTACAGTAAACAAGTAAGCTACTTGTGGTAATCATATCAACCGCAGTATTGTCAGTATTGTGGTTTTTATTATTATAGTGCCACGGTAAACTGTCCGTCATCGGCCGTGATATAAATACTAGTACGGTAGTAAATTTTCGAAAGCCCCGTTTGCAACAGTGGTGTTTCTGGAGAGGCTTGTTTGTGAGCAACACCGCCTTACCCGTATTTACCACCCTCATAATCATGCTGACATGGTAAATGCGTATATCATTCCTAGGAGCCCCGAAAAGGAAAGCCCAACTAGGAAAATAGGCTTAGGCCTCGGATGGGGGAACGAAATTGAATTCTTTACAGCTTTAGCAATATTTGTGCTAATTTGAGTTGATTAGCGGTGATCATGGGGTATGTCTCTCTACCGGTTGTATCGTAATATTATTTTGAAATCATCTATGCACTCATATGTGATAGTATACAATAGACTTAAAGTTTGTGACCAATTGATAATATGTGGTTACTTCCTCCCTGCATTTAGTTTTTCTGTGAGCTCCGGTACCTGTCACGTGGATTATGAGCCAATGATCGGAACTGTAGTTTAAACGTATATTAACTCACAGCCTGGAATAGGTCTGCTACCAACCCAACATCGGCAACCTGAAATATTGGCGCGTCCGGATCTATAATATATTAGCATTGGTGCTTATCGTTGAGATTTATCATCCGGCCTGTGCATACCCTTGTTAATAGCGGCAATAACCTTGGAATCCTTCATTCCGGCCAGATGTTGGATTGCTCCAGAAATCCCAGCCGCCAGATAAAGCTGAGGGGCAACGACCTTTCCTGTCTGGCCAACTTGTAAACTGTTATCCGCGAATCCGGCATCCACGGCAGCCCTTGAAGCACCAATGGCAGCGCCAAGGGCATCTGCAAGTGGGGGCATTAATTTATTAAAGTTCTCTTTATCCTTAAGCCCTCGTCCACCCGAAACAACCTTTGGAGCAGTTCCCAAATCTGGTCGCTCCGATCTAGTGAGGTTCTCAGATATCCAGACTGTCGTGCATTCCGCATTAGGATCTACAGGCGCCTCCTCGATCGCCGCTGTATTGGATGTCTCTTCCGCTGGGGGGAATGCAGTTCCTCGGATAGTGACAATCTTGATTGTGTCGATCGATCTGACCGTTGCTATGGCGTTGCCGGCATAAATAGGTCGTACAAAGGTATTTTCGTCTTTGATCTCAATACAGTCAGATATCTGTTGAACATCCAGTAGAGCAGATGCTCGTGGCAGAATGTTTTTGCCAAATGCCGAGTGGGCACCGACAACATGCGTAAAGTTTCCCTTCTTAATATTCTCAACCAGTAGAGGCGCAAAGTTCTCGGGCAATCCCTAGGGGCGGTTGTGAGTGCGAATGTTGGCCTCGGAAGAGGATAAGTGGAGCCGGAGCTCAAAAGTGGGGGGGAGGGAAAGTACCTTGTCGTAGGCATTGTTTGAAGTATAAATTACTTTCTCAACGCCATTGAGTTTTGCAGCTTGTTCTGCTGCTTTCTCCGAACCTGACCCTGCAAGAAAAACCGTGATAGGCCCGCCGAATTTTGAGGCAGCGGTAACGGCTGGGAATGATTGAGGAGAAACCTTTCCCTCTTTGTGTTCGAGAACTGCAAGAGTACTGAGAAGTCGCGGGCTCAACAAGAATAAACGAGAGGAGATGGTAGAACGAGCAGACTGACGAAATGGCCGAAACAGTGAAGCTCTTGCCTGGGCGAGACAAACAGACATGGTTGAAGGTTTGTTTGGGGGGAGAGAATGTTGGAGAGGAAAGCAGCGGCTTCACTTCGGGAACTGTTCGGGTCTTGGCTCCAGAACGTTAACTCGTGCTCATGCTGAGATGTGTTATTATAATGTGAACTTGTGATCACGCTTACTAATAGAGGCAAGGATTTTTTCAGCCACATTGCTTCGCTCCCTGCAACGCCCAGCCGCCATCGCGCAACTGACACCAACCGCCCTTCTCCAACGCGACAACTTCTTTCCTTCATCACAGGTCCAAGAACCCACCCTCATCTGCACAACTCAGCACTCGCTCGTTTCTTTCACCACTACTCATCCCCCGCAACACACCCAACCCACCCAAAATACTCGTTTACTTTTATTTTGTTTTATTCTAGGGAAATAAATCATCAACAACTGTTCCCCCCCTTTTTTGAACGGGAACGAGTGAATATTCGACTTATTTAGGGTCGCAGTGACCATACTCCCCGGGTTTCATCTTATAGTTAAAGTAAAAAGGATTATGGACTCAGACAATATCGATTTCGGATCGCCTTTATCAGGAACCAATGCTGGCACCCCGATAACTAACAATCCGTTGGGTCAGCCTCATCTCGTTGCTGATGCGGGAACTCCTTTGGGGCTAACACCAGGACAACCCATGGAGGATGACGAGCAGAGTACTGGGCACAACCCGATTCACTCCCTCCAGCTTCCCACAAATTCATCTGATGGACAACGAAAAGCTTCTCCGGGGATTCCGACCATTGGATCACCGGCAAACACCAATGCGCAGCAGTTAAATATTGCACCCGAGGATGGCGATTCTATCATGCAAGGCGCTGGCGACTCCCCTCAAAAAATTGATGCCCCAGGATCCCCCGGGAAGAATGGCGACAACGCGCAGGCGGAAGGAGGGCAAGCATCGAGGGCGCTAGCCTCACCTGGAACGGAAAAGAAAAAGCTGGAGGAGACTGCGAGGGGATACCTCGTTGAGCAGACCCATACTGTGGTTATGCCTTCTTACTCAACTTGGTTCGACATGAACGTTGTCAAGGATATTGAGCGCAAGTCTTTACCCGAGTTCTTCAACAATAGAAATAGATCCAAGACGCCATTGGTATACAAGGACTATCGCGATTTCATGGTCAACACCTACCGCTTGAACCCTTCTGAATATCTTACTGTGACAGCCTGCAGGAGAAATCTCGCAGGCGATGTTTGCTCGATAATGCGCGTTCATGCCTTTTTGGAACAATGGGGATTGATAAATTATCAGGTTCGTTTTTGTCTAGTTTTCTAATTTTTGTGGTTGCTGAATATTTATTAGATTGACCCTGAGACACGCCCTTCGAATATTGGACCGCCTTTCACAGGCCATTTCCGGATTACCGCCGATACTCCTCGTGGTCTCCAGCCCTTCCAGCCCGCTCCTGGAGCCGTCACTACAGCCGGAAAACCCCACGCTGTAACTGAGCGCGCAGCAAGCGCTGGTCCCTCCAAGGTCGAATTGAACTTGGAAATCCGCAAGAATATCTATGATGCTTCTGGCAATAAGATTAGCGGCTCATCTCAAGCTAATGGACACTCCGTGGACTCGGAGGATGGCTCGGACAAGAAGACCCACAACTGTTTTTCTTGTGGTATCGATTGCACCCGCATTCGTTATCATTCCGCCAGGAGTTCTCGCAACCAGAAGCAAATCGAGCTGTGTCCCAACTGCTTCCTGGAGGCCCGCTTCCCATCTTCATCTACCAACACCGATTATGTGCGCATGGAAGATCCCTCCTACTCAACAGTAGAAAGGGACGCACCGTGGACCGACCAGGAAACATTCCAGCTCCTCGAGGGGCTCGAGCTTTATAACGAAGACTGGAACCAAGTAGCAGACCATGTCGGCACCCGGACAAGGGAGCAGTGTGTAATTCGCTTTCTCCAGCTTCCAATCGAGGATAACTACCTCGAAGAAAAGCCCGAGCAACTAGGCCCTCTCCAATACAACCGCACACCCTTCACCCAAGCCGACAACCCAGTAATGAGCGTGGTAGCCTTCCTGGCCAGCATCGTGGACCCTAAGGTTGCTGCAGCCGCAGCCAAAAGCTCCATCGAGGAAATGACTAAGAACCTCAGCCAGACAATCGAATCCGGTTCCAAAAAATCTGACCAAAAAGCCAAAGAAAACGGCCCTGAAAATTCCGCAACACCAAAACCCACCTCCCCAGATGCCGCAACTGGAGCCACCGCCGCAACACCGCCAGTAAAATCCGAAGGCCAGATAGAGGAAAGCATGGACGTCGACGAGCCCGAGACCTCCTCTACCGCCGGTGGCGACCCCCTCTCACCTTCCGACGACGCCTCCGCCTCCGAAAACCCCCTCGCAAAGGCCGGCACAATCGCCCTCGCTGCGTCCGCCGCACGCGCACACGCGCTCGCCTCGAATGAAGAGCGCGAAATGGCCAAACTCGTCAACGCAGTTGTGAACTGCAGCCTCCGTAAGCTGGAACTCAAGCTCACACAGTTCAATGAACTCGAGCAAGTCCTGCAAGCGGAGCGTCGGGAGATTGAGAAGGGGAGACAACAACTATTCCTGGATAGGCTGTCCATGAAGAAGCAGTGTTTGCAGGTGCAGGAGCAGTTGCAGTGCGCTGTGTCCGTCGGCGGGCAGGAGGGCTTCCAGATCGCGGTACAGGCGGGACAGGTTGGCGGGCAGGGTCCCAGGTTAGCTTTCGAACAGCCTTCGACATCAATGGCGGCGGCAGTGGGGAGTGCTACTTCTACCCCCGCACCTGCGGGCTCTTCGTCCTCTGCTACAGTTGCGTCTGCCACGGTCCCACAAATGGGTATGAAGCCGGTATCGCTCGAGAACCCAGGCGGGTATGTGGCATTTGAAGCTTAGATTGATTGGTGGATGGATAAATGGAATAGACGAATGGACTAACAACAACTACTACTAATCCATCATCTCTCATTTCTCCGTTTTTCCCTTTTTTTCCTTTCCTATCCTAAAAAGGGTTTCATTGGCGCGTGAATAGTGTTTCCCCCCCCCTTCTATTACCCCCCTTCCTTCTCTTTCTTTCCTTCTTCCTCTATTACTTTCTCGCGGTGATGGTATACCACGGCACTTTTACTCTTCAGTTTTCCTCCTTTCCTCCTTTCCTCCTCTTTTCTTCAGATTCAATTCGCACCCCGACGCAACGTGAACGATGTATCTAATTTGTTGAATGAAGTTTTCCTATATTATAACGGGATAAGCAAGAATGGGTGGATGAATTGTGTATGGGTTGCGGGTACGGGTTGAGGATTTTGTTTCTTTTTTTTCTGTTTGCATGTTTTTAAAAGTGTAGCTGGGTACAGTATCGTATGAGTACTGCGCTTGAAATAACTGAAGCAAATCAAATGAATGGATAGGGTATTTCCTGTGGAGTACCTAGGCGTGTGCGTCTTGGTGGATTATATCCTATGCAGTGGGGCTGAGGGAGGGTGAGTGAAGTTGGTTACCATACCGGAGATATGGTAACTTTGTGTGGTGTATTCAAAGATGTGCTGTATTAGTACACAGGAGATGATTAGAGTGAGATTGATTGCTAATTAGGGGATTGGCAGGATATGGATGGGCAGCAAATGAGCGCAGTATCATATCTCTTGAGGGTGTCTCCCGTTTTATAATTGCGGGTTTGTGATAGGGTGGGATAGATTCCTGCTTCTATCAAATTGGAATATGGGGGCTTCGTCCTGCAGGATACCAGTATGATACATTTCCATTTCCAACAAATGCTGCAACCCAGCACTAATTCCTGGAAGGAACGGCTCCAGAAAACTAACAAGCTACCGGCCAAGTTTTAGTATAATTTCATGGGTCATAAGGAAGTGGATAGTGTAGTTAGCACACTAGCCAATAAAGGTATCCTACAAGGAAAATAAAAATATCCGCCAACGCCCCGCTACAACTTCGTACAGACACTCCCGGCACAGAAAGATATACGGAAAAACCCCAAATTAGAATTTCTATGCTCCCGCCTATTTGCTTGTTTTTTTTTTTCTTCACTAAAAAAGACCACCCATAGAACTGACCATCAGGACTTTTAGAAACCGCTGGCGCCAGGTGCCTAAGTGATAGAGAGTTAGCGCGGGAATTAGGCGAAATAGCTTATTTCCATCCTTACCTTCTCGTCCTTTTTCAAGCTCAAGAGCATTTCCCTAAATCTAGCCTTGTCGCTTTTTCCACCTCTTGCACCCTTTTCGGTCAGGTCAACAAGTTTGGCAATTCTTTCCCAAGAAGTGCCTCCAGAAGTGGTATCCTCGCGAGAGTCTAAGAACTCTTGCGCTTCGGCACTATTGTACCATCGTTAACTTTCGTAGGGGATGCTGAGATGGATATAATTACCGAGTCACCTCAATGGCCTTGTCACGCTTGGAGTTGTAGTTTTCATAAAAGTCGTCGACGGCACGCTGAGCTTTCTCGATAGTCTCACGCTTGCGAGTTTCCGAGAGTTCGTCACGGCGCTGGATCTCAAGAGCTTGACGTTCGCGCCATTGCCTAGAGTTTCAGGTCAGCTGAAAGGTCCGTAATATAAACCCGCAGAAATTTAGGGTAGCTGACTTGATGACTTCGGGCTCCTCTTCCTCGGGTTGCATTGACATCCCGGAATAAGTATTCTGATTCGGGAGGTAAGGCTCCGAAGTTCCAGTGATGACACCTCCGGGACCGATGCTCTGTCCGGAAACTCTAGGATTAGGAGATATGCCTTCTTCTAGGAGACTCAAACAAAATAAAAGAGAATAGAGGGTCCGCAGCGTAACACCACTTACCGGGTTATCGAGAGCAGGGAAGTAAGTGCCCTCATAAGAATCCTGCTGGAATTTCTCCTGAGCATCGCTATCCCCACCAAGAAGATCAGAATCGGCTGGATTAGCAAAAAGGGCTGCATCTTCTCCCAAAGCAAGCCTCTCACGCTCCGAGAAATCCATTCCGACTGTTTCGCCGAGTCCAAGATCTAAAGGGGTTTCGCCGCCAGTAGCAGCAGAAGTCCGCCCCTCATCGAATTCCTCAATCGATGGAAACCTAGAAGCCATAGTTGTCGACGGTGAAGAAGAGCGGGTTTGTGTATGATGGAGGTGGAGCAGGGGGTGAGAGATAGGATGGTGCTGTTGAGTTGTTAGGATGGACTGTGGCAGGATCCTAAATCAGCCACTGCCGCGTCGGCCATGCGTAAGGTTACCCGGCTGTCAACGGAGGGGGGCTTCATGCCAGGACAGCCACCGTGGGGAAACCAAACTCCATCGAATATCTGTTCGAAATACATCATCCCTCTTCAATTTCTTCGGTATGCTCGCCCTCCGAAGCAGCCGTAGGGCCATTCTTTGCTCCTCGAGAGCAATTCTGGGTAGACGCTATGATGCTACTTTGACCGACGTTCAGAAGGGTAAAGCGCCTCCTCCGAATGCCTTAGATGGCCACCACTTTACACCGCCGCCCGAACATCCCGAAGAGTGTAGGTCCCACCGGAAAGGGCTCTGTTGGCCTGTCCGAATTACTAAATACTGATTGGTGTTTTACTAGCCTTTGGCAAGGGGTTCTATATCTCGATTGCGGCAGTGGTCGGTACGATCGCCCTCTACAAACTCGAACAGAGCATCTCCGGGAGCGACCGGTCTCCCTTCACCCGAGCTATCGAATACTATTCGGATGTTCAAGACCTTTGGGAGAAGAGAAACACCCGACGTACTGTGCTTATAGAAAGAGCTGCGACCGATCGAACCTTGTTCTTGAACTCTGAGCCTAATAAGACAGTCCAAGTCAAATTTCCAGAGTATACCTTTCCTCTCTTTTAAACTTGTGGCAATTACTCGCGCGGTCTAACAAAGGCGCAGGATGTTGAACAATTTTAGCCCTCGCAATAACGAGGTTGGTTGGGCACAGTCGGTAGATCTTTCGTCACTCCGGGAACACTACGAATCGCAACGCGGGAAATAGTAGAGTTGGACCAGGAGTATTTAAACGATGTGTAGAACATCATATTAAATAGCTTACCGGCAGTAGGTCCTCAAAAGACCGTGCCTTCCTGTTAAACAAAAAACTCAAGCACCTAACATACAAGACACTGTTCATCAACTCCACGATTCTTGGATTAATAGTAGCGGCGGGACCTGTGGACGCATTTTTATTTTCAGCCTCCTCCCAATCAATCCAATCCACTTAAGCCCTCTTTGTGCTTTTTGGTTTCGTCTTAGGTTTCAGGTGCTGGCCTTCGGGAGTTGTCGCTGCCATCGAGGGGATAGAATTTGAGATAAAAGTCATGAATGGCTTCTCAACAAGGAACCCCTGTGTATCAAACCAGCTAGTGAAAGGACTCTCTGCTTCGGTCGTAGTAGGCTTCTGCTTTAGCGATTGAGAAACAATTTTGAGATGGTAGATTGGTGAATGCTTCTCGGTGTGTGATGATATGGTGATCTTAATATACCGAGTTGTTAATATTTATCCACCGAGCACATTTGTTTTGTAAGGATCTGCTCACAGTAACGCCGTCTTTTGAACCCACATAAACCTTCCCCCCCTCCATACCCCATATCCACCATGTGAGTACTGTGTTGATGACGAAATAGGCGATCACAGCATATAAAGTCATAACTTTTATCTTATCGAAGCCTAGAGTGTAATCATAATAGAAGGTGCTTCCGGCAATAGTGACGGCGGAGAAACCCAAGACGAGGCGCACATCCGTGAGAGTGTGATTTTGCTTCCAGCCTTTTGATTTTAGATACTAGAGAATAAGTCAGTTATTAAAACTCGCCCCTTGTCGCTACGCAGGAAAGCGGGAAGAGAAGGTGGAACAAACGGGAGCTATAGAATCATCGGATGTGTTCTTCAATTCTGGAAAGCGATTGTGAGCACGCGAACTTTGAGGTCAGATCAAGAAGGGAACAATGACGTACCTGGAAGGGCGTGAAGGTTAGCTTTCGGCCTTGCTGCCATTTTGGAGAGATTTCGGAGGTGCTTTGTTTATGGAGGCAGTATGATTGCTTGGTTGGAGCTTGAGGATGAAATCGTACCTTGCGGTGGAAGAGGGTTGAACAGTGTCCTTAACACACGCCAAGCCAGAGTCAAGCCTTGGGGCTGAAATTATCTAATCTGATCTTATCGAAATCTTGAATGAAATGATCCGTAGGGACGTTACTGCTTTTGGGTAAACAAGGACTGTTTATACTCGAGTAGTTGAGGTCTTGACCTAACACCCAAACTCCCTTCAAACCATTGTCTTCGCACCTGCAACTCATACGAAAATGGCTTCGAAATCTCCTGGACCGCCAAGCTCATCTCGCATTTCTACCCCATCCACCACGTCTTCGAGCCCAAACATGCAACCTACACAACAGCGTCGGCCACCCCCAATAGTTTCCTCAGAGACAGAATCGGAGCCAGAGGAACTACACTCAACCAAGGTTAGTGATTATCGCCAACTGGAAACAGATTGGGGTTCGGTTTTAGGGCCGGATGACGCAGGCTCTGGTCTTGGGTCTGGTGATAGTGGGCGAATCCGTGGAAGTTCTAGATTTACATCCTTGGAAGAAATTGTGCCTGCGGCGGCTCCAACGCTCCCCCTTAGTGATGAGGATAGTGAGTCTAATCTTAGTTGGCAATCTGATGGCTATGCAGAGAGCAACGGTAGCGGAGGAAATGATAGTGGTGAGGAAGAGCATGATGAACCTGCGGATGAGGCAAGTCCTCGAGCTTACTCTTTGGAGTTGACAAATGATAATGGTGACCATGGGATCACAGACCTTCCTCAAGTGGGCGAGGCCGCTCCTCGGATCACCAAAGATGGCGTTTACCAGAAAAGTAATGCTGAGCCTTCCTTCCCTAATGCTCCAGCCAGCGGGGCATTAGGCTCAAGTTCAGATGCCGGGGATTCCACTGAAAATACCGAGGGCGAATCTGATCGAAAACCAGCACCCAAACGCGGCACTCTGGGAAGAAGGCGCGGGCAGCAGATCGATAGGTTCAACCCGGAATACGTCAGGGAGTTGAATGACACCATATCTTCAGCAAACACACTGGAGCTATGTCCTAATAGCCTGCGAGGATCATGGGTCATTGGTTCCTGGTGGTCACATACAGAGAAGCACAAATTCTTCAATTTAATAGCTAGAATTGGAAGACACGACGCTGTCGCTCTCGCAAGCAAGATGAAGACCAAGAGCATTGTGGAATGCCGTGCATATTTAGGACTTCTGGGGCAGGCGGTAGTGGAGGCGAATGAGAATGTGTTATACAAAACTGGGAGACTGTTTAGAATGGCCGACATACCGGCAGCTATAGAGATCTCGGACGAGTGCGCAGAGGCCCTGGAGGAGGAGGCGCAGCTCTTGGAAAATCGAACAGTGGCTGATGAGCAGAGAAGGGAGAAAAATAAGTGGGGAAAATTCTGGCTGTTGGATGGTGACATCTCTGAGCACATCGAAGATCTATACGAGGGTTACGAGAATGGCAGCGACGAAGAGGGCCTTGAAAAGATTAAGGAGTTTGCGCCGGAAGCTGAATTACTTAGTGTCTTGAGTATGCTGAATTTATCTGAATAGTATGCACATTTCAATCCTTCATCCATTAACCTTTCACCCACCTCGCCCCCAATATATCGCCTCTGACATTAATTGACTAAGTTGATCCCACCACCACAGTGTGTTTATGAACGGTCCTAAAGAAAGCTGGCAAACTATCGGTGGCCAACCACCCTCAATACGATACACCGCCTTCATCGATATCCACACCCTGGTTGTTAGTTTCACAAGGAAACTCGTATCAGCATCCATTTTCATGGCGCAATCACGACTCAGGTCTACCGACAGCAGGATACTCAAATCCAGTAAGGAATCTGATGTGAGGCCATCTGATGTAGAAGCGGCTACCAATACTCTAGGACTCCCCTCTAACATGAAGGAGTACTGGGCTAAGGTCCCTCGAAGACTAGGTCTAGATGTCCTTGAGGGCAGATTCTACATTCTCAACGGCAGCAAAAGAAAGGTTCTAACCCCATTGGATGAGGTAGAGCGCTTCATGCGCTCTGGAGAAACCTTTAGAACACGCCCAACAACCAAGGAGGAGTTAGGAGCATCTGACCGGGAGGAGCCAGCTCAAGAGGGAGAAGACAAGGGGGGAACAGCTCACGCTAATCCCGAAGTCGAGGATGAAAATGAACTCTCCGACAACTCCACCCAAACGCCAGTCCTCACCAATTCCAACCAGGCCTCACCACTGTCAGGCAACGACGAGTCAGACGGCGACGAAACCTTATGGGACGGAGAATGCACAGGAGAAGACGACTTTATAGTCCTGAACCTAGACGTACACCACGAGCCAAACAAAATCCGTAAGCGCCTCGACCGCGAGTACCAAGCGCACGTAGACCAAGAAGAATCTTACCTTGAATCGCGTGATCAGCGAGACTCCCAAGAGGAGGAGCGACGCCTCTGGCAACTCCTCAGAAAGCCACCAGAGCGACTAACCTTGGAAGGATTGCCAAAGGTGCTTGCGACGCCGAGGGGACGTCATAAGCGGCCAGCCGACATTCACGATTGGGCTGACGACGTCGGGTACTATGCGCCCTGGGAGACCAACAAGAAACGCAAGGTTGAGAAAGCGGGAGTGGTCACTAGTGAGCCGATGCCTAGGGCCAAGGGTTTGAAGTTGGGCAGTGCTACTTCCGCGAGGCCAGAAATGAAGGGGGAGGTGGAGGAGGTGGAGGAGGAGGAAGGTAGTGGTTGGAATACTGGGCCAAGATTTAGGGTGATCGGGGGGGTCGAGGGAGGACGCTTGCGCAAATTGGCGAGGGCCTCGCGCAGTCCGAGTTATTCTTCTGGGTATACTTCTGAGCTTGAGAGTATGCCTGCTGAGGGTGGCGCCGAGGAGGCCGACGATGAGTCCGAGGGTGGGGCCTCTCAGGAGGAGGTTTAGGAGTAGTAGTTTAAATAATCGCTCTCTGGGGGAGTCTGTGGTGATCATTTTTATTACCTGTACCATCAGGGGAGTGTTTCATTTTTTTGTACCATGCTTTACCTTAGGCATATTTCTTCCGTTGAGATTAGAGGCATAGTTCTTGGTGTTTTTCTGGGGATGATTTTTACTAGCGGAGGGAGGCCTCTTTGTTCACCTTTAAACGCAATATTAATACCTAGTTCCGCGAGATAATAGATATATTTTACATATTTAATAACACAACACAAGCACACTATTATGCTATTTCCGCATAGGGTTTTATCCCCCTAGTCCCACAGCCCCGAGACAAGATACTATGTGAGGCTCTCTATAAGCCATAGGGGTAAATTCCTCTAATCAAGAGCGGGGGCAGTCGCAACGAGCATAAGATACATGAATATACGATACAACGCGCACAGATTGCGTTCTTCTCTTCAACACCCATGCATTAACTTGTTCTTAGGCCACGGGTAACCGGTGTCCTCCCACGCCTTGTACCAATGTTAGCTTTTCTCCAAGGTTTCTCAGGTTGCGAAAAAAAAAACTCACGGTAAAATTAGGGTTAGTATATGCCTTCGCGTGCTTCTCAATGTAATCTGTAGTAGGATAACCGGCTACCCAATGAGCGTTGAAAACCAGAGAATTTGTGAGCCAGAACACTCACGTGGGTCACAAGTGATAGACTCCTTGCTCTCCTCCTGGTAAATTCGAATGTAATCAATATACATGGTCATTCCTTCGTCAAGCTTTGTTCTAGTAAAGTCAGCCCAGTGGGTCTCAGAGTAGAGTTGTTGTTTTTCTATACTTCAAGTTTCCTGGTTTCCCATGAACCACGCAATTGCGCCGTCCTTATCGCCCGGTATGTATTCAAAGGAATACTTTTGATACTATAGTAGCATGGCTCAGAATTGGGCGTACTAGGAGGGGCGTAGTTAGGACTTACCTTGTTGTTGTCGTACCATTCATTTTTCAACTTGGTAATACCTAGATTCAATGATCAGTGATACAACACACCAGGTTAAATTTCACTAGCGTACCACTGATAGATTCTTGCAAGGGGCCTCCACTCCACGCATTTATCTCTGTGACATTACTATTGACAATCAGGTAGTCGTAATTCGGCTTATACTGAATATCGAATGGCCTGTCATTAATTTGAGCTTCAATGCACAGATGATCACTCGGGGAATCTTACCACTTGGAGTGTTTGTGTGACGACTCCTACACCCAGCTCTCGATCAGCAGTTGCTTCCAGAACGTCGATCTCAGGTGCACCGCGCCCAGTCCCGTAGTTGGGATGGTCCTGGCCCTCACAAACGCGGCTAGCAAGCTTCTGGCCCTGAAGTAACGACATTCCATTGGGGCTGGATTGGTTTGGAGTGATGCCCACATCACATGTATTGTAAGAATAGGGCCAAACGCCTTTGGTTGTCGCCTTATATCCGGGACGTGCAATATTCCCGAGTGTCCAAACCCCGGGCCAGAGCCCGGAAACACCTGGTGGGCCTGGAAGGGAAGTGGAAACTTCGAGAACGCCCCCTTTGAAACATAGTTTATTCCAACTCTGGACCATTCCAGATCGGTAGTTCAGACCATGGTTTTTGAAGGGATCCAGTCGTATTTGAAGAGTGCCATTCTTGGTTGTCACAGTATCTGGATCGTACCACGCAAGATCATGGGTAGCTGCGTAATAGAGATCTAAGGCTTGCCAGAAAGGGTCATCGCCTTCATAGAACGTCCTTCCATCTTTATTAAACTCATCGCTGAAAACAAGCTTCAGATTCCCTTCCCCCAAGACCGAATCTCGCGTGAGGGCAGATTTTGGCGTGTCCGGATCAATTAGCATGCCCCTCACATTGCGGAGGAGTGGATGGTCTGAACCTGATAAAGGTTCTTCCCCTAAGGAACTGTTTTTAACGTTCCCATCCTCAAAGAACCCATAATCACCATACGTCAAGGCAGGCGACACAACAAACACCATGAACAGCCCAATGAGAAATGTCACCCAGCTAAAAATAGTAGAAATCCGTTTGTAGCCAGGTCCCATTTCCCCATTCACTTCTGGATTGTGGAGTGCATCGTCAGCCTCCCTTATGCCAATGGTGGGAGAGTTAATTGCCATTCCGCCTTCTTTATGATATCTGAGGATCCACAATTTGGGTCTTCGTTATCGGAATTCGAACTAATATCAGATACCTTGCCTCACCGGCCCAGAGGCGACCAGGGAGAAGACGGCTCGAATAATTTCGACGTAAAGGTATCGTGAGCATCCTCCAACTGCTAGAAGGAAGTTTTTGGATATCTTCGCAACAAGAGCATAAGGGGCGATTGAGGACGCCAGGGAGGCCGGCCATGCAATAAATATCATTCCCTAGTGCCCAACCAGGTCCACACCCTCTAGTGAATCGGAACCATGCTAGTAGCCTCAACGGCAGAGAAAGCCTATTATATAGGAGCAAATCCCGGGCCTCCCTATAGTGCTCGAGTAATATCAGGGTTTCAGCCTTTATGCTGCACCCCAATACGGTGTATTCACATCCCGCTATCCCGGATCTCGATAATTTGGATGCCTAGCTATCTTGGATGAACCTCCGAGAGTTGTAAATTCCTTTATACCAGAACCTGACCTGTTGTTCCGGATCATCCACTGTACAGTACCAGACAGGTTCTTTCGGCTATCAGGGATAGCGGTGGCTACTATAATCCCTTATTACCGGGCAGTACCAGTATACTGTGACCTGATTTCAGGCACTAGTTTTGTGGAACCTCCTAACTCCAAAAGGTACAGTACTCAGATGCCGGAGCTAATCCGTAAACACTCATCGTATTGGCCAAACAGCCTAGGCACCCCTTTCGGCAAATAGATAATCGTCAAGAGTTCCCAAATTTTCTTCTGTTTTATAACCAATAGGTTTAATTGCATATTAGAAACGACTATTCATTGGGAACGTCCATGGACTGGCCTTGGTACCCGAGTATCATATAAATGGTGGTTTATCTTCATCTATCATAGGGGAAGGTCAAGCTTTAATAAGTGAGCCCATTCCATTAACAAGTGACATTCGAACTAGTGCAAGTACCAGTACCAGGGGAGATGCTTTCGTATTACTCGGGTATACAAGGGAAGGGTAGTTAACCGGCAAAATAGTCCCTGCCTTATATGAAAACATCTCCCCTGGTACCGGTACTTGCAAGAACTCAAACCATTGAATCTCGCCCTTGGACGTTGGAGTTGTCTTTGCTTCCAGCACTTTCTTGTTTGTTTTTGTCTTAAAGTGGGGGCGGTCAATTTTTCGCCGTGCTTTTTCGTCCCCTCTATTCAATTTGCAATATCTAAGAAAGGGAATTTTGGACGTCTTGGTAGGAGGTTCCATCATTGGAGTTTCTTACCACACAGTGCCCGACACCAAACACCGACCCTCCTTGCCGGTTAGGTTTATCCAGGACAAAATTTATTGAATTAAGACCCTCTGATTCACTTGCTTTTCTACATACAAAAAAGGTAGCAGCTTGGCACACTCACTCTTCTCGAAATACCCCTCTTACTATTCTCAACTGGTATCCTGCTCAGTACGGAGGTACAGCCCATAAGTATTGTATATTTTACTAGCAGGGGTGTTTGTGCTGACAAGGGTGACGGGGTGAATTGGGTAGCTACCATATCCCATTTGCTCTACCTATACCCAATTCGTTACCTTTACCCACGGCTGGTATGTGAGAGTAAACATATCATTGGGTGCCCTTGCTTCAGCTTCTTGTATCCTGGATTGCTAGTCCTTACACCCACTTGCATTAAGATACGAAATTGTTTTCCTGGATCAAGCACGCAGCGCATTCTGTCCTTAACTGGAGTGGCGTTGGCGGACTAAACTAGTCAAATAAATTAGTGCATGGTGTGAATACAGAATTCAAGACATTTAGGGGTGTTGATTAAAGTTTGATGTTAGGAGATGAGGTTCGAGAATCCTAATCCGCTGTATGCATGGCGAGTTTCTTGCTAGCATTAGTGTCGCTAACCGATACTCGTTGTGGCTAGATTTTGCTTTGCCTTGTACATTAGCAACAACCATCACATCAAATCTTTTCAACTAGAGTCGGGACAACCATGATACTGTTAGGGGTAGCCGGTAAGGTGACTTATGATACCGGACTAGGCCTCGTGCTGGACTGGTCTTAAATGGAGAATTTTGTCTAGGAAAGCTTGTAACAAGGTGTAACTAAGTTACTCGCGTAGTGTAAAGATAAATGAGGAAATAATAATTGTCAAACTTATTATATTGATAAGATCTCTTCTCCGGTGCTTGATGATTCTGTTTAAGCGAGGGAGGCACTTCGATATTTATATTCCGCCTCTGAGTGTTTGCGGGCTACATGTTCTAACCATACTAACTAAGTATCGACCGAACAAAGTTCTTTAAACTCTTAAGTGCGAACACCTCTTGACCCTGACAACTGTTCGACTCCATACTCACATTATGAAGACTTAGACTACCATATTATGGTGAGGGTGTGTCAGTCCCGTGAATAATAGGTCAGTCTAGAGTGCACGTAGCCGACTAATGCCAACGTAATAATACTTCTTCACCGAACCATATATGAAGTGGCCAACTTCAAAGGTGTCAGACCATTCAATGCGCGAGAGTTCGTTACTGTCTGCGCATCAGGTTTCCGAACTGACCTGTGGCAGCAATTGCTCGAATAGCAATTTGCGCTCACTATCTTATATTCGTACTGACTGGTGCTGAGCGGGCCCAGAGGTCTCCGCTATGTGTCTTCTGGTTTCGTCATACGATTTTTTTACTTAAGGGTTTTATTCTGATTCCGTCCGTCATCTTAGAGAACACTCGTTCCTACCCTATGGGCATCCTAAAACGGGAACACACACTTAAATCTCTCATACGTCTTTGGGCTATTATCGCCGTCATTATATGACTTGTTGCATAATTATATTTTAACTAATAATAATTATGACGTGGCTGTGAATTGAACACGTGACCTTATAGTCGGAGGCATGTGACTATCATCTTAAGCTAGACCGAGATGTATCTTGTAGTTTGTACTTTTTTTAACTGATTGGTACGCAGGGGTCTGTGCGTGAGCCTTATGGGTCGGCATTCTTGGTATGCCTAACAGATACCTAAGGACGTCGCAATCATGATCATAATATTGAACAAGCAGAAAACCTGTTTTTACAGGCGAATATTTTCTTTCAATACTGAGTGATAGTGTGTGATTGTGCCAACCCCACCTTAAGTCCTAGTGTATAAGACCTGACGTGTCCTTTGAACATAACTACAGATTCCTCATCTGGGCGACACGAAAGATACATTGCGTTGTTCTACGTCCTAATTCCTATTTTGCCTAACATTGAACAACCGTTCAGCATTCCACCATGTCTAGATAACTGCAAGCCAATTCACACAGTGTTAGGCATACCAAGAATGCCGACCCATAAGGCTCACGCACAAGACTCCTGCGTACGAATCAGTTAAAAAGTACGAAGTACAAAAAGATACATCTCAGTCTAGCTTAAGATGATAGT